>Ga0307517_10003627_pt1 | contig 23981 bp, 31 predicted proteins | sample 23_EM_MG_FD_194515 | JGI IMG/M metagenome (GOLD analysis project Ga0307517, IMG submission 194515) | Populus trichocarpa ectomycorrhiza microbial communities from riparian zone in the Pacific Northwest, United States - 23_EM | ecosystem: Host-associated > Plants > Roots > Unclassified | place...
TAACACCAGCATACCACGCTGTGAGTCTCGTGTTGTTCAACAGATCATGGATTACTTAATCTCGGTCAAAAAATAGGAATCATATAGTCCCGATGATAATCGTCAGGAATTTCTTCCACACACCGATATGAAGCTGATATCGGATAACCTTCTAGGGTTTGATTTGAGGCCTTTCTTGTATCCGTCCCGTTTTCCATGGCAATTCAAGAAGATTGACGAAGTAGCTGCCGTTTTACCGGATCGCTCAAGTCAAAGTAAGCTATAAGGTGAAAGTTGAATAATGATTCCAAGGAATGGATTGTACAATTATGGCATGTGTGGTGTAGAATATAAGGCAACAATCGATGACATGTGCTTAAGTCCGTAGGAATCTTGAAAATGCACTTCCAACATTAATCTTTTTCATGATGCTCGGTTCTGGTGCTGAAAAGCCATTAGCTTGCATAGAGCAGAAAATAAATTGAACTTACGGTCTGTTAACCCTTCGTCCTTGACTTTGCGCTTGATGCTTTCCATGACATCGTTGGCTGATGACCGATCAAAATCCCCACGCGCCCTGATTAACGATTCCACGAATGCAATATTAGGACCGTGGACCTTAACAAAGTTCCACACGGAGAGGAATGCAATGTCTTTGGATGCTTCCAACATTGACAGCACCAACTCAAGGACCTCAAACCGAGCTTCGACATCCTTTGCGGCTGATAATGTTGTGAAGAATACGAAAACCTCGGTAACATCTTCCTTGAAGCGCTCTGCACACGCAGGCATCCTTAATTTCGGAGCATTGGCAAGAGCGTTGAGATAGGTGACGATGAAAGCGTCTATCAAATCCTCCGTGAGTAATTCGAGAAGGGCAGAGTTGAGGAAGCTTTGGTAATCAGCCATGTAGTCCTTCATGGTTTCAACTAGTTGCCGTATAATACCATCGTACCATGGCTGTTGGAAAAGGTTCTTCGTTGCGGGCTTCAAATCGTTGAAGATCATGTCGATAAGGGTCTGCATACACTTCTTCGCGACGTCGAGATATCCGTCTATTGCCTCGTTTAGTCGTTCGTTGATTGGGATCCGATACTTTTCCGAAACCAAAGGTTCCAGTCTAGCCAGCATGGCTTCGCAGAAATCAGCAGACTTGACCTGGTCATTCGCCAATGCGATACAGTATTCGACGAGTCCACCGGCAACTTCCTCTGGCTTTTCTATCTGCTTCCTAAACTCCGAGTCGATTGTCTTCACCCACTGTTCTTGAATGTGTCGCATTACTCGGTTCGATTCGCCCACGACGCGAGCCAGAATCGCGCCCTGTCCACTATCTGCGGCGAGGTCGACTTGCTGGTTGAGCATCTGAAATAATATGAAGCCTCCCTGCATCGAATAAAGATTATCGCTGTCAAGATCTGGGGCTTCTTCTCGTTTCGTAAACTCAGCAATTTCCGTCTTCATCAAATTTGCGGACCATTCGTCAAGTTTGCGAATAATAAGTTGAACGTAGTCCTCGATGAGTGTTTGTTCCTTCCCATCAAGTAAAGGTGGATCGAGTAGTTCAGGAGCTACTTTCAATTCCTTCATGTTGTCCTTGTATTCTTTTAACCACTCGTAGAGAGCGAGGAGTACACTAGCGTCGGATTTGGCTTCAGCTATCTTCTTAACGACCACACCGAGGGCTTTGTGATATTCGCGGACGTAAACCGAGTAGATGTCGTAGTCGGCAGGAAAACAAGGGACAACATCGCTTTCAACTCGAAGAATGTCTCGATAAAGCCATTGTAAACCACCCAGGAACTTGACGGGGTCGTCTGCCATGCGGATATACGCATTTTCTACTCTCTCGTGAATGGATTGCATGATCGCCTTTAGGATTTTGGAACGGTAGTGTTTGATAACGCGGGCATTTGCTTGCAAAGATTTAAATTTGAGAGCAGCATCCAACTTTGCTGCTTTCTTCACAAAGCGCATGACAAGTGACTGATCCGACATGAAAGTTATTGGTTTTTCTGAGACGAAACTTGAAATGTCACCTTTTCGTCTTCTTTTCCCTCAATTTCCGCAATCTTGATGAATTTGACCACAACATCAAAATGGCCAGCACGAACCAAGTTGAGAGTATTCTTGGCCAGTTCTATTATGTATTCATCGAAATCGGCAATCAGTTTGTTCAGAGGTTCAAACCATCTCGTTAATGTGACTTGAGAACTAGCAGACGCCTTCTTCGCTTCATGCATGGTTTGATTCCGAAATTTTTCTAGCTGATTTAGATGGAAGTGAATTATGAGGAGATTCGGCGCTGGGCCCACGATTTCTCTTTTATCCGCAGCTAGCATTATTTCGAGATTGTCAAGTTGGTTACCCATAGCAAGAAGATTGTTGACCATTTCCTCTGTGGTTTCGAAATTTCGATGGACCACGGAAACCTGGTCGCATGTTAGAGAAATTTGAATTGTGAAGAACAATTTCTCCCACTCGGCTGATCTGGTCAAAGGTGGCAACTCGTACAGAGGGATCCTCACATTCCTTCTCGATAGCCATCATTTCATCCTTTATTGCCTGAACGTTTTCTCGAGTACTGAGGTACTTCTTCAATCCAAGTTTTGTCGTCTGCAACTGTTCTTTGACGCCAATTTTGAGACGGGTATCAATGGACGCCTTCTCCTTCTCCAGCTTCTTTCGAAAAGCAGAAACTTTGACGAGGTCATCAGGAGATTGAAGGTATTCCCCTACAGCCTGGGCAGCCGAGATTGGCCCTGCGGGGGCTGCCATTATAATACGTGAGAGGTGGAAGGTAGATACATTTACAAGTAACACAGATGCTTGTCACTTTCTTTATACCTTTCACGTGAAAGAATTCACTTGAATCTCAATGCGCTTGACGACCTGCAGGCACTTGGTTTATAGGATTCCTAAGCCTAAGCCTTGTTGCGTCCATCGGTGTTACTCCAGCGCGGCGTCGAATGTCCTCGAGAGTGACGTAGTCATTGTCGGTGGAGGCCCTGTCGGACTCGCTTTGGCAAGCGCTTTATGTGAGCCTACTCGATTTTGAGTATTCGAGAAAATTAATCAGATTACAGCATGTTCTCCATCATTTCATAAAAGGATGAGCGTTACCCTTGTGGAAGGAGGTGATTTGGAGAAGCTCAAGTCCTGGAGTCCTTCACCGGACAAATTCTCGAATCGTGTTGTCTCTCTCACGAACACTACCAAGTCATTTCTTGAAAGTGGGTCAATCAATATACATTAACCGATAACCTTCTATTCAAAATCTCTCAGGTATTGGAGTGTGGAAGCATGTCAATGGGGGGCGAACTTGCCAACTCCAGAGCATGCAAGTTAGGCACCCTTCTAGTCGAACAACAGCCTAAACTCAAATTGCTTCACATAGGTCTGGGATGGCCTATCAGACGCAAGAATGGAATTCAATGCAGAGGACCTGCTCTCCAACGGAGCAACTGATGGTATGGCGACCCTCACTGAGAATTTCAATCTGCAACGTGCTCTTCTCTGTCATTTGAGTGATGTATCTGCGGTCCGCATTCTTCAACGGACCAAAGTAACATCCATCCAGTCGGATGAGGAGCGTCATGGGTCGTGGCCGCTTGTACACCTCGATAATCAACAGGTTCTGAGGGCACGATTACTAGTGGGTGTTTCTCTTCCGTTAAACTTTCCCAGAAACATTGAACAGTAGTTCAGGTTGGAGCGGACGGTTTTAATTCGCCAGTCCGGTCGTTTGCCCAGGTACCTTCGTACGGGTGGTCATATGATGCTCAAGCTATCGTTGCTACAATGGTACATCCTCGTCGAAGTACATTTGAAGAACCAAACCACACGGCATATCAACGTTTTCTACCAACAGGACCCATCGCTTTTCTCCCATTGACCCCAACGATATCTTCCCTTGTCTGGTCGACTAAATCTCCGTTAGCTTCTTCACTTCTTGCTTGTGACCCAGCTATTCTGGCAAACATGATTAATGTGGCTTTCCGATTGCCATACTTATCCATCAAGTATCTGCACGATTTCATCCTAGAAAAACAGGCAAAGGGTATACCCCTGTCTGCGAACGCGTTGAAAGAGGAGGTTCAGTGGCGAGAAAGGTCCCATGGAATACATGAGCATTCGGGTTATTCTTCTTTGCGAAAAGAGCAAGAGCAGGGGATCCCTCCGGCTGATTCGGAAGCCGTACCCCCTTTGATTACCGAACTACAAGCAGGGACAGTCGCCTCCTTCCCGCTCCGTTATAGTCATGCAGAGTCTTACATAGGAGAAGGATCTCGAACTCGAACTGTGCTTGTCGGTGATGCAGCTCACACTGTACATCCTCTTGCAGGTCAAGGACTTAATCTTGGCTTTGGTGATGTCGAATGTCTGGCAAGGTGCATAAAGGGGGCCATTGCAACTGGTAGCGACATTGGTATGTCGAAGGCTGGATTATGTTTCCATGCTTAATTCACTTTCTCATAGGTTCACATGCTGTCCTGCTTCCTTATACGCAAGAGAGATACCTTGCGAACCACATACTCATGTCCTCGGTTGATAAACTCCACAAAATATATGGTACTGACAACGAGGCGGTGGTTTGGGCACGATCTGTTGGTGTAGAAGCTCTGAATGAACTCGACTCAATAAAAGCAGCAATGATGATGTTTGTCGGGGCTGACGGCTTGAAATCAAGTGCGGGCTCTACGGGGTGGAATTTTGCTGGTAATGCTGTTGGGACATTAGGCACAGTAATGAAGGCCATGAAGGAGACCGTTGCGAGTAGACATTGAATAAAGTATTTTTGGAACAACCCTCTATCGGGCCGCGAGCTATTTCTTCCAAACTTCAATGATACCACGACTATGTCGCGCAGGCATTCGTCAGAGATTTTCGAACAGCCTCTCCTTTTCTACATTACATTCCTTCAAAGCCAGACTTCATAACGCTAATTCAAGTTGCTCTAAACCCCGAAAATTTGCTTTAGGTGTCTTCAAGGTAATTCGTCCTGAAACGCTATCTCAGATCATATGCAATTCTTATTTAGTTCGCCAACTTCGTCTTCGCAGTACATCTTTTTGCAACTTATGTTGGGCGACCCTCGTTGGTACGTTGTTGTCTATAATTCATTACCATCGTTGAAAGACAAACAGATGAGCGGTGCCTCGATGCTCCCGACATTCTCAGGCGACCCCTCAGAAATAGTCGTAGAGGAGATGCTCACTCATACTTTCTTCCCAAATACCTTCCTCAACCGAGGAGACCTCATCACACTCGAATCCCCCATCTCCCGAGGTCGACTCGTATGCAAACGTCTGATCGGAATGCCGGGGGACATTGTTTGCATAGATCCTACGGGCCAGTATGCTGATCCAAGTGAACATATTATTGTGCCTAAGGGACATGTTTGGGTTTGTGGAGACAACCTGACAGCTTCCAGGGACTCAAGAGTATACGGACCCGTGCCAATGGCTCTGGTGAAAGGGAGAATCGTGGCAAGGGTGTGTTACAGGTGTGGACAGAAGGAGCCTTCATTCTGATCTCTTTTTTGTAGATTTGGCCTCCGAGCAAGTGGACGATCTTCCGCAATGGAATATCATATCTTGATTAGAAAGAGTCGTCTCGTCATTGCGTAAAATTAACCGAATAACCTCCCTGACCATTCGGCACAAACTTGAAATTGTCAGTCGACAAACCGAAATTTCCTTGAAGCCACGATCAACGCTCGTTTCCAGGAAGAGGAGCTGCCAACTAACCTAATATGCTATTACCCAACCCCTTTAGCTTTCCCAACATCTCATCCATCTCCCCCTTCTGTGCAGCCTCTAATCTGGGTTTCAGAGCTTGGAGTTTTCTCCGTATATCAGCGAGTTGAGAAGGGGAAGAGACTAGAGAAAGCAGTTTATTGTAATCTGATTTCGGCTCTAAGCAAACAGTTACGAAGAAGAAATTGAGACTCATACCTTCTTGCGCGGATGTTAGACTTGACCAAGTATTCAGGGTATCATTGCAGGTTGCTCGCCGTTCCAGTGCTTTCACATAATCTGGAGAATCGAGTAATGCTATCGACGCATGAATTGAAATGAAAGGGAACAATTTTTGGCAGCAGACCTTGGGTGCATGATTCAACAACGTCTTTGTGATTTCCCTATGCTAATTCAGGGTTTCTTGAAACTGAATGGAAGGAGGACGCACCAGCTTCAGATAACAAGCCGCGATATTGGCATTCAAAACTGCCCGAAGCGTCTTCATTTCCCTCTCAGATTGTTCAACAGCCGGTGTCACAACCTCAATGACTTCTCCATCCTTCTCATCTTTTGTTATATCACCCGCCCTTTCCTTGCTCCTACTCCCACCGCTGTTCTCTGCGACTCCTTGACTTTCATCTTCAACCTCGCCCGAATCGCTCAATTTATCCGTATCTGCTGGACGTTGCCCAGGAGCACTGACCATCCTCTTGGGTAAACATCCCAGCGCAGATCGATATGCTGTCATCGCTTCCTCCCATTTTCCAACTCGAAAGAGGTCGTTACCTTGCCTTTTCCGTTCATTGGCAGCATCGAGTGAGATCTGGTCAGAGAAGTTCTGCGTTATCCCCGTGACAACAAATTTAAGGATACAGACGCACCTCTTCTAGCCCGACTTTGGTTTCTGACTCTTCGTCTGACATTAGAGGAAATCATTTCTGAATTCGGAAGCATTATGTAGTTTAGTTCGGGCCGGATTTGGCCGCTCACACTAAGAAAAGAGGAAACAGCGTCTCGAAGAAATCAAAACACTACGAGTACATATACATAGTTACTCCAACAAAAAGTTTCCAGAGAACATCTGGCAAAGTAAAGGAATACAATTGAGTGCAAAGAGACGACCACAAAAAGATGATGGATATACGAAGTGCATATGTAACTTTGTAAGTACACAATATCGGAATTGGACCGGAAGGGTTAAATTGAGATGGACAATCATTGGAAATGCAAACGACTTATCAAGGAGGGAATGCGGGCGACATAGGAGAAGGATTGTCATCCAAGTTGTTATTGATACCCGTATTCGGTGTGGGCGGTGTGACCCCTGTTGCGGAAACCCTTCCAATAAACCAAGACTGTTAAGGAGAAGAGTCAAGGCAATGCAACACGGTCGAACGAAAAGGCGCGTACAGGAACCCATCCACGATCTCCACCCACCTCTTTTACGGCCTATTTTTTGCATCATTTATCAGTAAAAAGCATTGTCAAACATTTAAAACCACCACACTCACATAGGACCAGTGGTTATACCTCTTAAAAACCCGCAACAGATCATCCTTCACTAGATCAAGTTCCTCCTCGCCCTTCTTCTGATAAGACATGAGGGATATTCCCGGGAAGCTTGTAGAGATGATGCTGAGCGGCAAAATAGGCGTTTTCGAAGCAGGGGTTTCAGGCTCGTCTGCAGAACTCTTTTTTGCTGCCGTAGCCTCAGCAATGGCAGAAGCAACTGGCACCTTGGTTTCCAAGAGACAACCAGCGGGTACCCAACCTTGCTTTGTTGCATCTGGGTCGACGATTCCTGACCCTGTTGGATCTCGTTGGACAACCCACCAACCTCGTGCTCTTGATAAAATGATGAAGGTATCTCCACTATCAAAAACAGCCAAACTTCGTACAATTCAAAGAAAACGAAGATATCACTCACACCACGACATCAAATTCGTCATCTTGTTCTGCCATATACGGATAGATTGCGACAGCATAAGACTTCCCATAGCTACTTGCGGGTGGCATCTCACGGGCGGTCGCTCCTCCATTAGAGGCGTCGAAATTGTCGCCATCAGACTTAGACCTGGGAGCATCCTGACTCATGCTTGAGTTTGGACTCGGGGCAACCAGAGTTGAACCACCATAATTTGTAGATGAAACTGTCAGATGAGATACCTGCGTTGAGGCAGAACTAGGAATCGCATTGTCATCATTATGCGACCCTGGGGGGTATGATCCGTTGTTATCCCATCCAGGCTGAAGATTAATTCCTGTGGTTGAAGTTGGAGTGGATAAATCCTGCACTTCGAGTTTTGGAGGTCGATGGCCGACGCGTGAAGCCGATCCTACTCTATTGTGTCCTACTGTTGCGGTGGTAGTGGCCGTCGTTTCATGTGATATCACTGACGAGGCCTTTCGAGCTGCATGCTTCTGTTGAGCGACGGCGATGGGGGAGCGAATATCTTTGATATGTTTGAGCATAAAGACAGGATTCTTCTTGGCATCCTTCAGCTTTTGGAATAAAAGGAGGGGCTTCTCATCGTAACTTAGACAACGTTCTATACGATTACCTGGAGTTTATACTTCAGACACAGAACAAAAAGTACGGCGAATGGCATACCAGATGGGCCGTAGCAAATAAACATGGCATAATTTTGCCATGTATCATTGTGAATACGATACTTCTTGAGGGCTGCGGGAAGAACTTTCCAAGTGGGGTCTTCCAAACTGACTTTGAAACTTTTAAGGTTATCTGTGCTCTCGGGTTTGGCAGGTTTGGAGGGAGTTTCAGTAATGTTGATTCTTGGTTTATCTGCAGGTGCATTCTGGGTTGATGGACCGGCAGTGCGATTATGTCCTGGAATTTCATGTTCAGGTCTTTGGGGTGAGCTGAATGGCGAATCTGGATTGTCAGACTTCTGGGGTTTGACGTCCCAGTTGAATGAAGGCTGCCTCTGAAGAGAATTTTCATCCATCTGGAAAGCGTTCATGAATGGATTTCGTTATTATAAGGCAGAAATTCTTACTGGTTGAGACACCGATGATCGGAGGTGGTTAACCTCGTCAATAAAAGATTGTAATGCGGCACTCAAACTCTGATTGCTTTCTTCCAGAATGCGAAGCCGTTGACCTAAGGCAGTCAGAAACATGAGGCGTAATTGCAAAAGGGCTTACCTTGCTCTTTGACTACGGAATTCAACTTCTCCATACTTGCATTTTCTCCACGCTCAGCAGCTGCTAAAACAAGAATTAACCATTGGCTGAAATATGTAACACCGTGCACAAACAAGGAGGAATGTAGTGCGTTTCATCGATTGGAACGCTGTGTGCCACCTTGACAAGGTATATTGACCTCAATATCGACAGTCGCCGCCCAGCTGAAGTGATCCCTAGTGTTTTGAGAGCATCCGAATCCAGCTCACACAAAGAATCCCCCTGTATCTTATGTTCTAATAGTGCTCAACGTCAAATATGACATGAATGATATATGGAAAGCATCTGACCTCGAATTTGAGCCTCATAATGTGGATATCCAAGGCTTGAGAACCAATTATGAACGTCCGTTTCGTCCCAGTCAAGGATATGTCGGTCAGAGGTTGGTCCCTGCATAGAAGTATATCTGTCTATGTCTAAGTGAAGATCTGGATAAGGGAGTGCAGAGGATGAGGCCTGTGAGGTTCAGCGACGAGCAGAACCTCCCACTGGTCGGCTTCAGAGCGTACAACTAGTACAAGCGCAATGACAGAAAATAAGGTCACGTGTTACACAGCCACTGCTATTTGATTTTGACGCAATTCGATTATTAAGATCTCATAAGAGAGGGAGCCAGCAAAGTGTATTTTTCGGGGCTGCTGATCTTACATTACTGAGGGTAAATTTAATTCTTCGTAATTAGTAGACAGACTCGATTTCACGAAAAGCCAACACATGTTACACATCAGAATTCAGTTGACAACAGATCATAAGAAGAAAACTCAGATGGAGACGCAATCATGCAGTTTCAATCTGGTTGCTGTCTCGGAGAGAGATCGACATTTAAAAAAGTAGATGAATCTCCATGACATTATCCGGAACTTGTTACTTGCTTGTGTCTGCGGCCCGCTTGCCGCTTCAGCTCTTTTGATCGAACCTATGTTCTCCAAATTAGCTATAAAATATTGAACATGGAAGATCCTTGGGCGAATGCATGGGGAGATTCACCAAAACATGTCCTTCCCGAACCTAGCTCTCTTTGGGCTGCCCCTTCCGTTTCTGTTCTACATGCAGACAACGAGGACGACTTGTCCACACCTTCGTGGCCCTCAGGCTCAGGCTGGAGTGCAGAAGATCTGTCTGCAGACCACATATGGAGTACGGCAGAGATCTCATCCACGTGGAATCCTTCATCTACATCCGACGAAAATTCTTTAGCAGGAGGATACACGCAGCAAGAAAGCCCTCGAACTGAAACCCAGGGAGCGGGAGGCCATTCTTCTTCGTCGCTCCCGTTGCATGAAGAAGAAGAGACTCAGACTCTCTCAAAATCGCATCAAGAAATATCAAACCACCATTCTATTCCGTCCGAACCTTTGGAAATACCTCATATCGGGCCAGGGAGCGAGGATGAGGAACACGACAAGACTCCGCAGTCGTCACCTTCCCCAATTTCACCACCGAAACCTATCCCTGCCTCGTTGTCTGAGGACGTTGACGGATTTGGTTCCTTTGAGACAGGAGAAGATAATCTGGATACGGGGAGTTGGACACCGACTAACTCAGTGTTGCCGCCAGTCTCTTCAACTGACTCAGCCAACTGGAACTCAGCTTGGCAAGTCGAATTTGAACATGGGAGTCATGAACAAGAGGATGCGTGGGAAGCCGCTAGAAGGCAGAAGGAAAAACGGGATCGTCATGTTGCATGTCATCCTTCACCTTTTTGTTACGTTGTCTAATAACTCACGCAGCCTCCCGAATTACTCTCTTCTATATTGCGACAATTTGAAGAGTATTCAAGAGAGATATGGGAAGACCCGGGTCCATCTAGTGCAGGAGTTAATGATAACCTGGATTTTGAGATGCTCGGTTTGTGAGTTGTACAATGCTTTACACTCTTGACATTGACCCCAAGACTTCTTTGAAGAAATTCTGTCTTGACCAGGTTGTCACCTGATGACATGACCTTGTCTCCTACTGTTCCATTTGCGAAGACATTTACAATGAAGCATATGTCAGAATCGCTCAAGCTCACCAGACATTGTACATCAACACGTTCGAGTCCAATGGCCATGTACCTGGCATCGAAGGGTTTAAATTCTTGGGAAGCTGCTATTAAAGCTAGACCTATCGCAACATCAGACGATGTTGCGCCTGTTGGTTGGAAAATTGTAGATCCTTCCGCCCAGGGAGAGTCGCCACTCGATGACGGGAAGAAAAAAGCTGGTGGCTTATTTTCCTTCTTTGGACGAAAAGCCCACAGTTTGTCCGTTGATGGCAACTCAAAACAATCTACTTCCCCGATGGCCAATTCAGGTGCGAATTCCCCAAAGACCTCGACACCACGCGCAGAATCTCCAGTAGCCGTTGAACCAAACAATACATCTGACCAACCGAAGCCTGTGGTTCTCGATCCCCCCAATGTTGTTTCGGAGGTTGACACCAAGTCGCCATCGACTATGCCGACAATTGATGCGGCAAAAGACGAAATCCAACCAGAACCTATCCACCCTTCAGCTGTTTCTCGTTTCCTTGGTCGCATTGTTGGTCGTTCGAAAACGCGATCAATTGACTCCTTAGCTCTATCTGCAGACGACCTTAAATTCTTATCAGATGTTCCAACATCAAGCGATAGCAACGCTCTGCAAAACGAAGATCTTATTACTATTTTGGACACACCCCTTCCAGTACCTTCACCCCGTCCACTTGCCCCTCCTTCGCCTCATGAATTTCCATTTGCCAAATTGCCTCCCCCACCCAGTCGACCCATGCAACCCAGAGGAAGTGATGATTTATTATCCCTGTTCGATCCCACATCTATTCCGACCCAACCAGAAAGTTCATTAACGATGAACATTCCTCCACCTCGTGCAATGTCTTCAGGCAAAGCGACAACTCGCAAAACTAATTCTCCAAATCAAATATGGACCACGTTCGAAGAAGCACCCATTAAACCCATATCTTCAAGACATCCAAGTATAAAGACTTTACTGAAGTCGTCTTCTTCTCGGCCAATTACCAATGGAATAAAATCAGACATCCTCCAGGTCCCGGGGTCTTCAGGATCTGCTTCAATACCAGTTCTTGTGCCTCCTATCCCCCTGTCAACAGCCCTCCCGTTGAATTCCGTCCAAGTTGATGACGACGAGTTCTCGGACTTTCTCTCATCCCCTGCTGTGGGGAATTCACAGTCTAGTTTATTCCCTCTAGATAGCTTAGGAAGCTCCTCCGTCCCTTCTATCAAGATGGCAAACCACGACGACTTCGGCGAATTTGGGGGAGCCGTCAACGACTTCCCAGCTCCCAGAACGCCTCCATCTGTGTCTCGTGCCCCCGCTTTTGTACCGATACCACCTACACAATCCGAGACTGCCCATACGCGAAAAAAAGCCTCAAAGAAAGCTGATCATTCCCGCACATTAAGCTTGCTAGAGAATGCAGCTGCCCGTGGACGTTGGCTGGCCCCGCCTTCGCCTATCCCAGAAGCGTTGGCCCCGCCTCCAGACAGATCTTCCTCGAGCTCACTGACTGCTGGTCCCATGCAGTCGCAGCAATCACTTGCGATGGCTGCCTTCTCTTCTGAAAATTTGGCGGACTCGTGGCGCCTACCACCGCCACCCTTGCTAAGGCCATCCGTAATTTCCTCTACGCCTGTGCACCCACGACTAATCCCACGTTCCAGACCGGAATTCGTGGCCGAATTGAGTAGGTCACCGAGCAGTGCTCAATCGGGTGGGTTGTCTGCCCAAGATCTTTCTTTCTTTGAGGGACTATAAGATACACAAACCATATGGGACTGTTATTCAGCTTCTTTAATTGATTTACTTACGGAGATCACGATGCACGTAACCCATGCTGGATTCTTTCGAACTAATTCAAAAGACACTATCAGTGATTCAGGCACGAAGCTCGAAGGTCGCTTGCCATAAACAGCAATAGGGGCTCGGTGTCGATCGGTGTCGACGTCGATCAACGACATAAAAGGTCCCGGTTCAGAGCCTCTTTTCCACGTGTCCCGCCAAGTACGATGTTATCTAGTAGTCTGGCATTCGTCGTTTTTTATCTCGCTCTTCTCGTATCTGCTGCTCCAGGACTAGGTCAGAGGCTATCGTTGGCGAGAGTAGTTACCAGCTGTACAGTCCCGAACACAGTTGCCCTCACCTTCGTGGGTTTTTCTTCTATTGATGACGAACGAAGTGCTAATGTTTTGTTAGGACGATGGTCCGTACGATTATATGTCAGTCCACCGAAGTTTCATTTGCCGGTGAATTTAACATTCTTCTAGTTATGACCTTAATAACATCTTGAAGTCGAATAATGCTGTGGGAACCTTTTTCTTCAGTACGTCCAGTCCATTGATGTTGGCACGTATCATATTGAAGCTTTATATTCACAAGACGGTAACAATTGTGAGTTCTAAACTATCTCGCCTTGTATCCACTACTAACAGCTTTTCAGGGAGATGCATCTACTCCCGTGAAGGTATACTGCGAGCCAAATTCATCTATGACCAAGGCCACATGGTTGCTTCTCACACTTGGTCCCATAAAAATATTACCCAACTTACACGGGATCAAAGTGAATACTATTTTTCTTTGGCGTGCCCAACCTGACTCTTTACTAGTCCATGATGAGATGTGGAAGGTTGAATGTGGGTGCTCGTCCTAATTCCTTATTCTGGAATTGACTGGCTTTTAGTGGCTCTTTTGCGCATCACTGGAGCATATCCCGCCTTTATGCGTCCCCGTACGTCCAAGTTTTCATTTTCTTTATTTCATTCAGAATTTTGATCCACAGTCTAGCATTTGGTGCTTACAATGACCAAGTGCGACTTGCTGCTTCGATTCGAGGACAAAGTGTGGCTATATGGGACTTCGAGTACGCGACCGTGTTCCTGCTTCATTGCTTTTCCTTTCTTACTTTTTCTAGTTCTGGGGATAGCACCGGCGCCTCTGCCGCACAGTCCAAAGCATTGTACGCCGATGTCGCTGCTAGGAGACCACCCACCATCCTGACGATTAACCACGAGACAAATGGTGAGTGAGATTTAACATACGGGGTCAAAATCTTTTGAGCTTCCCTCTCCTATAATCCGAAGCTTCGACTGTGTATGTCGATTTCATCCAAAATAATTCAAAGTGTTCAAATAGCTAACAAAAACCAGTTACGATGTCATCCCATATGCTCTCCAACAACTTCGTGCAAAGGGATATACGTTCGTCAGCTTAGCTCAATGCCTTAGCGTTAGCCCTTACCAGTCGGTTCAATCTCCCCAAACGCCTACGGTTGGTAATGAGTCTTTTGAATTCTTTCACTACGACTAATTTCTGCTAGGCTGATTGGAAATGTTGAAGTCGCCATCCCAGGACTATTCATTCCAAGCTGCTCATCGCTTCGGAAACATAGCACGTATCACAAACACATTCTTTTAAATAATCACACACTCCTTTCTGCTTACCTTGTATTCACTTCTTGTTGTGTCACCCACCCCTACACTTGGACAATTGCCACCGTATTTTACATATATATAGGAACAGTAAAAAGAAAATGGATGAATATAATTAGCATATGTCTCCGCTAACTTGAATACACCTGTCTTGTCTCTCTCCCTCAAAAACGCGGGGTGCCTCGGAAAACTGCTTTAAAATGGATGCTCAAAGTCCACCTCCATACCCCAGACGACGTGATAACTTGAGGGTATTCGATGTCGAGTCCCGAAAGCCAAAACTGACAGGCTATCGCATCCTCGTACTTGCAACTGCTATCACATTTGGATTGTCAAAAGCCAAGCTTGCATACCTGGGTCATTCGACGGCTCTACACACCGTGGATTGGATAAGTGGAGTGTGTGCTTTCCTGTTGTGAGTGGACTCTATTATTATTATTCGTTTGAATCGATGGTTATTGGTGCACTAGATTGTATTGGATGGGAATATATGAGAAGTACGCAGCGCATGTGGCGCCATGGTTTTATGACGTGGATTATCTGAATTATGCTTGGAAGGCTGCCAACCGAATACGTACGTTATTGTGATTTTACAGAGTGTACACACAACTTACAGGTTACCAGCTGGGGTTCCGCGAAGACGGGATTAGAATTTAGCTATCAATTTCCTCTATCGTTATAGACTATTGGTACAGCATCGTTCAAGTGTAGTTTTAGGGGACAATCTACCCTTTCTTGGTTTTCTTTTTCTTCCGATTCCCTTCTGTCGGAGGCGTCACAACCTCAATGGACCCACCCGCAGCTTCGGACTCGATGCCAGTTCCCGACGTTATCCTCTGCTGTGCATCAAGGAAGAACATCACGTCCCTTGACTGCTCTTCCAGTTCCCGGACTTTCTTTTCGTCCGACTCGGCCTTTTCCTTCAATCTCGCAAGGTTTGTCATCAACCCTTCGCTCACCGCTTTCTCCTCCTTCAACTCCTTGTCTAATCTCCGTGAAAGCTCGCCGAGTTTTTCTGCGCGATTTTCCATTTTCGTCTTTTCTTTGAGAACCAAAGCACGTTTTTCTGCTTCTTCCTTTCGTATACGGTTCTCCTCTGCCCTACTTCTTTCCCTCTCGTTCTTGAATTCATCCGTGAGACTGTCCACAAGTCCTTTCAGCTCAGTCACCTGGGATCTCAGCTCCACCAATTGCTCTTCGTAGTAGACCCTTTGCGAGTCCAACTGACTCGTCAGCAAATACGAATACTCAATTCCAATGGCTTCGATCTTCTCCGCACTCAGCGCGTCTGCTTGACTCGGTCCCAACCTACCCCCTTCTTCTCTGACTCCATTAGGTACAGATGACGCCGCACTCGGCAATTCGACAAGTTTGCCGTCTGCTTTGCTTCGAATGAGTCGGTGAACATAGCCATCCCCTGCATAGTCCCACACCCTTTGTGTTTCGAGCTCTAGCGCATAAAGATGGGTGGTTGCCTCATAGTGCGCATGAGCATGCGCCTGGCCATATCGTCCACAACCGACAGTACCGCAGATAATACATATCCATAGATTTGTTGTTGAACCGCAAGATGCACAAGAAGATTGACTAGGGGTCGAAGGATCTGCAAAGGGGATTGGCCGGCCAGGTGTAGATGTGGTAGGATGTGAGGAAAGGAGGGTTTGAGAGTACCGACAAACGGGACATCTGGAGGGTCCTTCAAATGAGGTGTCATACAGCAAGATTAAAGAAACGTACCGGCTATCGCCCCATCTACTAAGACACATGCAGTGGAAAGTGTGTGAACATGGGACGGTTATTAGGCCTGTCACGGCTGAATCCATTCGTTCCAGACAAACTGGGCAAGTGGGAATTTCATATATATTGGCCTGAGTTGTCCCAAGACGCGACATTGCTTGCGAGAGTGAGTCATCGACATCAATTAAAACGGAGAGGACATGAACGACATGGCAAATTTCCGGCTACGGCATATCTATCATTCGAAAGAAATAGAGTAGAAAACATATCACTGACCTCCATGGAATTGAATGGCTTTCCGTTGTATTCTTCGGCGAATTCTGCAGCAGCAGCGGGATTAAGAAACTTGATTATGACTATTGAACGATTTGGAGCAAAGTCACTGATGCGTAAAGTATGAGGATGATTCACAAAATGGAGACTTATAATGAGTGCATACCGAATAATGCGTAGATGGCCGATGTTATCTACCGCAGGAGCCACGAAGGAAAGGAAATCAGAAGGTGTCATCCATGGTGGAACAGCAAGTACGCCGAGCATAATTCCTTCAGAATCATCTTCGAAACCCTCAATCGCGGTCTTTGCTTCTAGGTCTTCTTGTGTGGGTCTTGCAGTCCCATCGCGGAAGACATGTATGACGCCTTCTGGTAAGTTTGTTGAACCAGACTTTTTCCTTGTCTGTGGAACGAAAGTTGCTTCAGCAGGTCCTGAGCGTTAAAATGAACACTCTTAGGTCGAAATCATTGCATTGGCGCTAACCTCTCCCTCTCCCTTTCTCTTTCCCAGCTGTAGAATGTAACATTGATCCCATAATGTCAAAATCCACCCAGTCGATGCTGATTGGACCAAGTCTGTAGTCCTGTTCCTCTACCGATGGAAGCGAGTGGGTGTTCCGCCGATGTAGTTTAGGAGGGTGATTGGGCAGTGGCTGAAACAAGGATGCTGGGGTAAATGAGCTGGTCGATGGGGAAGTGGATTCTGGGTTGAGTACGATACGAATGTGATAGCCACGGTCCATGACGAAACACGAACGGAGTTAGTTGTTCAGATGATTCAGTGGCTGTGCTAGCCATATACAATATAGCAAGGACGAAGTGTACAGTAGACCATGCCTGTCAATATAGCCAAGATACGAGTTGTTGCGGTCTGATCGTTGAATAATATGTATATGAAATTTCTCAGTTTCAAGTCGGCCCTGATTTTTGATTAAAAATATAAACCGCATATGCCTTGAGACCAAGATTCGCCCAGCCTTCACCGTATATACAGATTCCCATGAATCCGATTCGTGTACAATGTCAACGGTGTAAAGCATTGTACGACTCACAAACCGTAAGAAAAGGGAATTCTTGGACAGGACCACGCGTGGACAACTCGAGTGTAAAATAAACGGAAGGGGCTATAGCTGAGCGCTGAGTACTGAGTATCTGCCCATGCATAGATCTTCCATGGTGACCGGTGGCCGCAGACTTTAACGCTGCAGTCACGTGTTGTATTCGGTAAGCAGTATCCGCTAATTCGAATCTACACCATTGCATAAAATGCAACAAGAATCAAGATGAAACGCCGCCTTTCCCGAACTACTAGCCCGCCGTCTCCAACATACCAAAATGACGATTGTGACTGTCTCGACACAACTCAGACACCATTGTGAACGTTTCGACATTCTTGATTCTCACAGAGTACACCAACTCATTGACATACTCGAAACGAGCGCCCAGTCTCTTGCGCGAGATCCCAATGCGAGGTTTGTTCTCACAATTACCGTCATTCATTTTTAACTGTTGAACAGATCAGATGCAGGCTCAGATCCGATGTTGTGGACTGACCTTCGTCGACTATGGCTGGACCTCGCTGTAGCACACTTTCCTGAATCGTCTACTACTATGGACATTGACGCTCAAAACCTCCAATTTCTTTGTATCGCGCTTGCTAGATTCACGAGAAACATTGTTGCTGGTGTTCCTGCCAATCAACTGAATGCCTTGTAAGTCATCATCCTTCATGTTCGATCACACTGCAGTCCGACTTAAGAATTTTATTGCCATAGCGATAACGAGCTTGAAATTCGACGCCTGCTTCACTATTACACTTCATGGCTTGCAATGGAGGACAGCATCTGTGAGTAAGCTCGTAACAATATTCCCAAACTGAAGACTTCCCTTTTCCTTAGCGATGAGTGCGGCCCGCGCCCTTGCACAAGCCTTGTCGAACATGGTTACCTCTAACGAAATACTTGTGGAGAGATTATGGGAATTATACCTCGATCTCCCAGAAGATGAAGTTGTTCTCATGTACGTGCCCTATTGTCCTTCATGTTGCACTAACGAATTTCTTCCAGCCGCTTGCTTGGATGCCACGATCCCAAGACACTCCTGATAGCCCTAATTTTTATTTTAAATTGCACACATGAGAGCACGAAAAGAATGTCCGTCTTTTGGTTAATAATTTTTACCACTTCACTTAGACAAAGTCATCAGGCAGCTGATGGTAAAAAGCAACGTTGGCATACGGATGTCCATCGCCTTGTTAGATAAGATGATCGTACTTCACGAAGCGGAGGAAGGTAGCGAAGGTGCCAAAGCATTTGACGTTGGGTAGGTCGCATTTCCGGATGGCCACCTATTCTTCTGAAGTTGGGATTAGGTATGCCATCATCAGTGAGATTATTGAGATGGGATTGCTTCCTGATCTCTACAAAAAGTTCTCTATGTCAGTCTTTTACTTTCATTATTGTTTCTACACTCATTCTGACTCAACCACACAGGACAAATGAAATTATAATGCTTCATCAGACGACACTCCTCAAGCTTCTAGATTCGTATCTCCAATCACTCCCAAATGTCCCTAAAGTCCAAGTCGGCGACATTCTCAGAATCCACGAATCATTGGGTTATTTTCTTGCCAGACGCTTCTTTGCATTGTCTGAATACGCTCAGAAGGCCATGCACAGGTCTCTGGGCATGACACCTTACGAAACCGGCAGAATTAAGCTCCCTTTGAGGAGTTATGATTCAATGTCCTCCGACTCCGAATTGGAGGACGGAGGGAACTTCGACAAGACATCAGCACTCCAGCAAATCAACTTGATGCTTATTAAAGTCTGTGAAGGACTTGTGTTGGTGACGCAATGCATGGTGACATTATGCTTGGAATCAGAGATGCAGCGGGAACGAGTAGAGAGGGGCCAGTCGACATTGACGCACTATGTTGATATGAAAGATTTCTTTAACAGCAAAAAGTACTTGGAGAGCGGGATGGTCGAGGGTCTGATCGGTGAGTTGTGTTCCAGCATGGCGATTCATTATATAATGTATTTGTTATAGACTTGCTCACCTTGCTTGACATCTTTTTACCCCGTATCAACTTTGGCAAACCCGTGCACCGGCCAGAAGGACCAATGGCAGGAGATTCCACTGCCGGCTTTTCATACCTCAAACGGGATCTTGTTCGTCTGTTGGGGGTTTTATGTCACGGCGTTAAGTCAGTCCAGGACCGGGCAAGAGAAGCTGGTGGTCTGCCGGTGGTGATGAATATGTGTGTGATAGATGAGCGAAATCCATGTCAGTTAACTCTTTGGTTCGTTGATTGTCAACCGCTGATCTTTTTTCAGACCTTCGCGAACACGCTATTTTCACTATCCGCAATTTGCTGAAGGACAACCCCGAAAATCAAAAGTTTGTGGATGGTATAAAGCCTGCAAAGGAGTGGGCGGCAGATGGGACCTTAAAGACTCGAGTGAGGATGTCCAAAATTAAGTAATATCTCCTTATTTCAAAATATGCAATTGTATATTACTCCTTCATCCAATTAGACACCAAGTTGAATCACGATAATCATTCATCATCATCTTCTGTGGCTAAAGCACGTTTACTTGTAACACGTCGCACTTTGAATTCCTCCTCTTCGCTCTCAACATCCATGGCACCTTGATCCTCATCTGTCAGGTCTTCGTCATGAACTTTCTTTGATTTTTTACCATCGTCGCCACGGTTTTTAGAAGCCTGCTTTTCCAGCTTGGCTTCCATTCTCTCAAGATCGTCCGCCTCGGCGCTGTTGCCTCTTGCTTTCTTTTTGCCATGCCCATTGTCATCGTCAGATTCGTCTGGAACGACAAAGTCGTCGGCCTGGTATTCTTCTGCCACATCTTCTCTTCCTTTCCGCTTCGGTTTCCGGGGAGAACTCATCCGATCGTCGTCATCCTCTTCTTCGCCCGCATACATGCCAGTTTCATCCTCATCATCAGTGTAAATATCACCTCTGTCTGCGGACCTCGCCCTCCTCCTCTTCTTCCTGCCATATCCAAATTCGTCATGAGCTGCCCGCTTTGACTTTGACTTCTTGGCATTCAGTTTCATCAATTCCAGCTTCTCCCTTTCTGGGTCCACGGCTGGGTCATCGACAAGTCTCAGTTTAGCCACCTTGTTATGCTTCTGACCCACAGCCTTAACGAGTAAGCGATGGGTTTCGGATTGCATGCCTGTAGGACGAAGAGACATGTAGCCTGTAATGAGGGCCTCGGCTTGGAGAATCTGTGATCGTTTGTGTTGGGCAACAAGGTAAGTGAGGCCCTCGGATTTACCACTTGGCGGCAGAGGGACCTGTGTGTTCTGAGACTGTTGAGATTGAGACCCCCCCAGGGTCGAACGTGACATGCGACCAGAGGAGTCTATAGACTGAGTGATGTCGAATAGTTCCTTGCCTAAACGAAGGCTCAGGGTTCCGTCTGACCAGCGGATGACCCGTGCGTTTGATTCTCGTTTCTATAATCGAATCCAGTTTAATAAGGATGTTTTATTGAAACGACGTGAAACGCCTTACATCGTGACCGTTTTCATCTTTTGCCCACCTCCAACGTAGGGTATTTTCAACTCTCAATTTGACTGTCATACTTTTCTCTCGAATATTGTCGCCTTGCAGGTCCTCGTCCTCATGTTCCGGACCACTATATGTGTCTGGATGAAATGGTTTTGTATCCACACTGACGAAATTTGGCAACCTAATGACCCAAGACTGTTGAACCAATCAATTTGTGCAGACAATCTTGACATCACGGAAAGGGAACTTACGTCGCCATCCGATGATTTTGGGACAGGAAGGTTCGGAAACTTTACATGAGCTTCCTTGACTTCCACAGCAATTTCCGGAGGTATGTCTTCCTCCTCGTATTCAAGCGGGTGCCGGCGGCCTTCCGACTCTGGAAGAGAGGAAGTAGGCGATGCAGTTACTGCTCTATTTCCGATGTGATAAGATAATGGCGTTATGCGCCAACGAGGCTATACGGACCCAGCGGTTTTTCCATGGTCCTCGTCATGGCCAAATAAATCATCCATTTCCTGTTCATGTGTCTCCGACTCCAGCCCCTCGGAGTCTTTGGTATCCTGAGGAGCCATCATCTCCACGTCGTCCGAGACGTTAGGAGGAACGGAATAATCATCCAGTGATCCCGCAAAGTCGGACATATAGTTCAGGAATCAGCAATGGTGGAGAAAGGAAACTTCACGTGATGCAGACAGACGCTCAAATGGGGGAATTTTACTGCAACGGCACAGCCAAATAAAATCGCCAACAAAACGCCACAGTTCGTTCTCCATGATACATGATCTTACATACATGATGCTTAGCTCTTACACGCATCTCAGGCCTCTTTTCGTATCATCGGATTGTCAATTCCTTGGACATCAATTTCTAGCCTTGATTCTGGGTCGGCTGTGACTTGCTTGCACCGCCATGCTGTGTTGAACCTTTTGCTCATTCCATACCGGGACATCTTTTCCGCAGTTTTTCCAACCTGTGTTCGTTCATACAGCAGGACCTTGATTTTTCGCACCACACAAGTTTACTGTCATGACACGGATCACCGTATTTATCCAGAGTCTGAACTGTCGACCTTGATCACGCTTCCCAAATCAGTACAGAATCTTCCATTTCTATGTTCCTCTGGAAAGAGGCGGAGCACAATAACCGATTTCAATTTCAATTCCCTTTCGTCCTGATTCCCACTTGGGATGAACCTCGGAGGGTCTCCCAAGTAGACCAGTATAAGTATCGTGCCTGTGCTGTGATTCCTTCAACTCTGCTTCCTGCATGGCCATGAGTCATTCAACACTTTTCGCGCAAGACGACCACTCCTTATTCAAATTATCGGCCACGTAAGTCAGCTACGCCGCTAAATAATCTTCCCCACCTATCCCTCTGATTCTTAGGTCTGCTCAACCAGCACCTCTGCCTGTCGATTGGACTTATCCATCTAACGACAGAAATCTTGGTCTTTGGTTTGGTCGGCACCTATCTCAATCCCAAGACCCATCCGCTCGCAAAACCATGGCGAATAACTTCTTTGTAAGCTTTTTTCTGAGAGGGATTCACATGGGCTAACTCGCCAGTAGACGCAGTCAGAATATACCGTTGGGAACACTGGCTCTGAATACACCATCACCACTCAGATCGCACCTGACGGGCGACAATTTCATGATCCGTACTTGGGCGCCGTGTGGCATAATATGTATCCCTCTCAGCCAACTCAGGTGTCGAATTGGGATCAGCTCTTCAACTTTTCTGGTGATCTTACGCTGACCACGACGGCTCCTGTGTCCAACGATGACTACCCCCAGCGTTCACCCGTCTCCCGGTCACTGTATGTACACGATGGCATCTCAAGCCCAGGCAGTCAGGTGTCCCCGGTTCTATCGGAAAACACGTTATCACCTTTGTTCCCGTCGTCACTCCTGTCTAGTCCAAGTACGCCGTCCAGCACTTACAATGGGACATTCTCTTCTCCAGCTCCAAACACGGGGCTACTCCTGGATTCAGTCGACTACCAAGCTCAGAATGATGCTCAGGAAACCAAGGTATTTCTCTCAATTTTCCTGTTGTTTTTTTGCTGATTATTCGGGCTTGTTCTTAGACTGATAAGAGCCAGTATTCGCATCGGGAGCAACTCACCATGTTCCGTGATGCCTCCAAATTACCCATGGACGGCGCGGGACCGTTCATTCCCCAGCTGATGTACAAACCCCACACTACTAGCGATCGTAAACGCTACGTTGAAGAAATTTTGTTGGAGGGCCCACTCTTCTTTTACTCTGATAACATTGCTCGATGTGGCATCCTCCTGAAGGATGCACTGCATTCCAGAACAAGAAAATTACACAACCGGGATAAACCTGTTTTCGAGGGTCGCGGTCCAAGCGTCTCTATCAGACTTGAGGTGAGGGTCTATTCAATTCCTGTGGATATTTTGCTCATCCTGCATTCAGTGGCCGGGCTACAGGCAGTGGAGCAAGCAAATTCCTACCAAAGACTTTCGTAATCCTCCTGGTCCGATCACACTTGGGAAACTGGCCAAAAACGTCGCTAAGTGCGTCCAGCGCTTCATTCAAGAGCGTAAATCATCTCCTATGGAGGACGATGCTGACCACCGTTGGAGAATTGGGGAGGGTCCCAACGATATCAAGTTGGAGGACCTGGTTCTTGTCAGCATGCATCACGTCTCTTTAGGAAGCTGGCAACCTCAGCTACGTTTGCTGCGTCCCCGTGAATCAAGGTTCAGTCGTCCTACGGCCACTCCCTCGAACGCCCAAATCATTTCGATACCGCTGCCTCAGCACGCTCGGATTTCGCGGTGAATTTCCGTGAAAACGGCCAGTTATATAACTGGCACCGCCTCAGTTCATGGTCGATCACTGTCCTACGACATAAACCTGCGCTTGTACACCCATATCCATGAAATGGAATCGGGGCATTCAATGTTTTCAAGCAAGATAATCATACCCGTGGCCTTGAAGGGATGTTCCTGATATGGCTGCAACTTCAAGATACCTGGGCATGCCTTTTATGTATTGAACAACTGTATTAGAACTATAATTACTTCTTTAACGACTACCAGATCCGCT
>Ga0307517_10003628_pt1 | contig 23977 bp, 18 predicted proteins | sample 23_EM_MG_FD_194515 | JGI IMG/M metagenome (GOLD analysis project Ga0307517, IMG submission 194515) | Populus trichocarpa ectomycorrhiza microbial communities from riparian zone in the Pacific Northwest, United States - 23_EM | ecosystem: Host-associated > Plants > Roots > Unclassified | place...
AGCAAAAAGAAAAAATAAAAAAAATGGGAAATAAAACATGTGGGGAAAGTTAAAGCTAAGATAATTTTGAAAAAAAACATATGGGAGAACATTATAGCAAAACAAAAATCATGTGGGGAAACATTATAGCAATCCATAGTGTTTTTTTTTAAAACATATGAAACAAAATTCTCAACAAGCTCAATATAAAAAAAATAAAATCGACAAAGACCATTTTGAAAAAAAAACATTCATAAAAATAAAGAAAAAAAACCATGTAGGGAAACATTGTAACAATTCATAATATTTTAAAGGAAAAAACTACAAAACTAAATTCTCAACCAGTTTAATATTAAAAAAAAATCGATAATTTAAAAAAAACAAAAAAAAAAGAAAAAAAAAACAATCTTGGAAAAAAATGAAAAAACACTTGTGAAGAAAGCTACATAATTTTCCCATATAAAAAAAAGAACATCTTTAATAGAATTACGTACTGGAGTTTAACACAAAATAGACATGGAATGCAAAGTCTAGTCTTATATTGGGCTTTTGTTGGGCTTGAATTGGGCCACCTTATGTTCAGCCCATTAAAATTAAAAACCCTATATTTCAATCAATAGACACTTAGGCCTCGTAACTTTGCCTGACTTTCCTAGCCCAGCTGTAATTACAAAAATATAAACTCTATGTATATCATTTTTTATTAGGTTTTTGACATGTGAGGATGTGTATTATTCAGTTCTTAAATAATATTGTTTTTTTTATAATATTTAATATTTTTTTTTAATTATTCATAAGTAAATAGATTTAGCATTTATTAAATTAAAAATATTTGAATTTTAAAACTTGAGTAGTTTTTTGTAAAGCTAGATAGTTTTATGGATAGTTTTCTTCAAATGAGTAAAAAGTCATATAAATAAAATAAAATATTTTCATAAAAAATAAGGATTCAATTTAATAATTTGATGAGCTTTGATGCATTTTATTATTTTTTTTAATTTTAATACTGAAATTGAGTCATGACATGTTATGAGTTAACCCACTTAGCTTAACTAGGTTTATAATTATAATTTCACCAAGACATATGTATTTTGTTTTTGCAATAGAAATAATATTTTCAAAATTTTAATTTTTTTTTTTTGCTTAAAAAACACTAGACAAATGGTAGGAGATTAGACTACTCAGGAAAACAACTTCTAATCTGGTCATAAATGCCTAGAAAACAATTGCCAGAAAAAACCCCAACCCACCCCACCCCAACTAGACAACCAGCTACACCAACCACCCAAATTTCATAACTATCAAGAAAATTATTTACAAATAAATTTTTAAATTTAATAAAAAACTCTTTCAACATAGAACTTATAAAAATTTCACATCAAGATAAGATTATTTGATGAGTACTCCATCTCATTATCAATCCTTTCATGTATTTTATGTAAGACTTACCACTTTATAGTCCAGAATATTAATGATTAAATATTTAATGATAATTTTGCATTTTGAAGAGGTTGCATTTCCCTTACTATTAGCTTTAAAATATTTAGGGTGTTTGGAAGTATTGCAATAATTTTTTTTCAAAGTGTTTTTTACTTAAAAATAAATAAAAACTAATTAATAATAAATTTATTAATCTCATTACCCTCACTATTAGCTTTCAAATATCATATGAGATCATTAGCTATTCATAAAAATTGACTTAAAGGTATTGTTTGGATGTTCTAAGGTAAGATTTTACTTTAAAATTAACAACAACAATAGTGAAAATCTCAAAACATTTTATGGAATTTATGTTTCTTTGAAATTGCTTGTTTAATTTCTCTTTCAATCATTGAAAAATATTTAAAATTATAATATAAAATATATAATATAATTTGAAAAACACTTTGAAAAAGTTTTTTTTTCGTAGATGATAATATTTTCAAATTAATTTATATGTCAATCAAAATTAGATTTTTTTATTTAATTGATTTTAAATGTATATCTTTTATATTGATATGAATCAGGAATACAATTTTTTAAAAATTAACTCAAAATAGTAAACTAATATATACACACACACACACACACTCACACATAATTCAAATAATAATTATACTAAAACGGATGAGTGATTCATTATAGTCCCGACATATTTTTTTATTCTCCGCTATATATAGTGTGGTAACTTTTTTGTCATTCATGTGAAAATTTGCTTGTCTTTAAACTATGAATATTTTTGTCTTTTTATACGATGCCCTAGACATTATGGATTTGTTTGAGGGTATTTTGGTTGATTCAATATATTTATAAATAGTAGAATAATCAAAATACCCCCAAGTGTAAAAAAATAAAGGGTTATGGGCAGGAGTATTTCAGTATTTGTGTTTTTTATATACAATAGAATTGCACATGTACCATTGGATCCAAGAAATTTAATTCATTTGGGTCAGGGGTATTACGATCTTTCAGCCTCGGGTTTTTTTTCATTGTTAGTTTGGTCAAGTGTAGTTACGTAATTAACCATTAAAATAATATTTTTAATTTGAAAAAGCTACTAGCAAATGTAGTGCACGCGCTAGTGCCTTGGAGCCGCCCACACACTTTGGGCAGCGCGTGCAGCGGCTCCAGGCGTTAGAAAATGAGCTTCTATTGTCTCATGTTATTCCTCGTTGTCTCATTTTCCATTTGGAGTGGCATGTGGTGTTCAGATATTGCTTGTTTATCACCAATAACCCCCTTTTTTTTTCCTTTTATTTCTCTTTCCTAACTTGATAAATACACAATGATCCTCATTGTTATTGGTACTTTAGATTTGGTCTTTTTAGTTTTGATTTCTGTATTTTTTTTTATTTCCCTTTCGTTAAAGTTTTTTTTTTCAATTTAACCTTTGCCTTTTAATTTCTTTAGATAATGTTTTTCAATTTAGTTCTTCTACTTTTAATTTTTTATTTTGTCCTTTGCCCTTTTGTCAAAGTTTTTATGGCTTTTAATTTTATGTTTTATAGTTTTTGTATTTTCAATGATAATAATGATTCCAATTTGGCCCCTCTTCTTTTATTTGTTTGTTTTTTGTTGTTGTGTTTTCTTGGTCTTTTTGTCAAAGTTTTTATAGTTTTCAATTCTATCCTTCAAATCAAGTTAATGACTTTTATTTTTTCAACAACAACAACAAGAATAGTAGTAATAATAATAGTAATAATAATGGTAATATTAATAACAATAATAATGATGACGATGATGCTAATAAAAATAATAATAGTAATGATGGTTATAATAATAATAGCAACATCAAATAATAATAAAAATAGTAATGATGATGATGATGATGATACAAATAGTAATGAAAATACTAATATTAATGATGATAGTAATAATAATGATGATAGTCACAACAACAACAACAACAACAACAACAACAAATTAGTGATGATAAAAAGAAATATAATAGTTGTAGTGATATTAATAATGATACTATTGTTTCCATTAATAATGATAGTAATGATAATGATAATAGTGATGATATTAATAGTTGTGATAATAATATTGATGGTAGTAATAATTTTGGTGGTAGTGGTCGCAGCAGCAGCAGTAGTGATAGTAACAATAATAAATAAAATTACTGATAGTAATAATTATGGTAATAATAATAACAATGATGATAATTATAATAATAACTAACCATACCTTCCCTCATGATCTGACTTCTTTTTTCGAGATACTTTAACTGCCGAGCGGAGCAACTCGAGTTAGACGAGAGGCGGGGATGTAATTTGGTGGTGGTGATCGTAATAATAGTAGTAACAATAGTTTGTTATGATGATGATAATAATAGTGATAATTGTAATGATAATGATAATAATAATAAAAACGATAATTATGATATGAGTAATAATGATATTAGTAGTGATAATGATGATGATGAGAATGATATTATTAATATTAACTGAAGTAGTAGTAGTAGTAATTATTATTATTATTGTTATTATCATGTGAGGGAGAAGAACAATAATGATGATAATAAAAACAATAATAATAGTAGTGGTGATAACAATAGTAACAATAATAATAATAATAGTGATAATGACAATAATAATTGTTTTTAAGATAGTAGTAATAATAATAATAATAATAATAATAATAGTAACAGTAGTAGCAGGCAGTAGCAGCAACATTAACAACAATAATAGTGATTTTAATAATGATAGGAATAATAATAGTGGTGATATTTTTTTCATTAATATTAGTAGTAATATTAATTTTGATTTCTATTTTTTCAATTGTTATTTTTAAATTTTTTTATATGATTGAATTTTTTTAAATTTTAAATTTAATATTTAATTTATTAGAAATTGAACTTGATATTTTTTTTAGATTGAATATTTCAAGTCTAATGACTTGGATAATAACTTAAAAAAATTAACATATATATTTTTTTAATTTTTTAATTCATTCTAATTTTTATCATATAATTTAACACGAGTTTAGTAAAATGTCTTATCACACATTTATCGTGATAGACTTTTAATATTCGTTTTGTATTCCATTTCAATACCGACCCCGCAGCAAAGGGCATATAAACTAAACCTAATATTAAACATAAAATATATAATTTATCTTTCGTTTCACAGAAGCCATCCATGCCAGTATCTAAACTATAATGCTGGCAAGCAAAGAAGTGGAGAAAGGATAAGAAGAGGCAATTGATGGCATGCTAATGCCACTGCACACTAGAGTTTTAAATCTCACTTTCGTAGTTATCTCTAATGTTATGCGGGGCCCTATGCATGAGCTAAATAGTGAAGACACTCTCCTTGTCTTTAGTGTACAGTTATTGTGAAACTGCACTTGTCCCCACACACTTCTGAGTTATGACTTATGACTTATGACATTAACAAGCTTGCACATTCATGGCTTCTTCTCTCTTCAGTAGACACCCACTGTTACCCTTCTCTGAATTCCAAGTCACATACTTTTTATCACTAACACTTGCTTTTCACTTCATTTAGTCTCTTTTGGGCTTCTTGCTGTCCTTTTTTTTTTAATTTTATTTCAGTGGAGGAATGAGTGAAGGGGTGTCTCTCAAGGTGAAGCTGAGTCTGAGTATGGTTTTTGTGGAGGTGTTTCTTTTGATTTTGAGTGAGTATTTTAGCTCTCATTTGCTGTTTTATGGGTTTTGTTTATTTTTGCATGATCCGTGAGTTTTCTCAGTTGGGTTGTTTCAAGCTGATGTTTTTGTGGAGTGAATGTAATTGGGTATTGGTAATTTTATGGTTTCCCATGAAGGGTTTGTGCAAATGGGGTTTCTGGAATCTGTTAATTTAGTGGGTTTGTAGCCTAAAGTTTAAGACTTTGTGTAGGGTTATTGATTTGATGTTAGCTGATATGCAATATTGACTCTTTAACTTATTGCCCTTTGTTGTGTTGCTTTATCTCCTGTTGATAATATTAAAGCTATGATCGTTGTTCGAGCGTAGTGTGTCTTTTGCTTTGTTTTTGGTAATGTATAATGTGATGCGGTTCTAGGTTCGGTGCTCATTTAGGTTTCCTTTCATATGCACATGAAAAGTAAAGAAATAAGATTTTTGTCAGGTTTGGAGTGATTTCAATTAATGTGATTATTTGGCAAAATTTGCTTTAGTAACTTGCTGCTTGGAACATTGGGTGTAATTGTAATGTGTTTCTTTTATTCTTGATGCGATCAACTATACCTGCCATTTTGGCGAGGAGTTGGCTTTCAAGTTGTTAACATGATTTAGGTTCTGTTAAAGCATCTTTTGCTGACATGATTCTGAGAAAAGCAATATTTTTGTTCCTTGTACCCAACTGATTGTGTAGTTTTATATCCTACTTCAGGAGAATCATTCTTTAACAAACATTATGATCAGGGGAGAGGTCAGGTTTTTTTTCATATCTTTGGGTATTTGTACTTAGTATGGTGATTAATGTTAAGAAAATTGGACAGGGATCTATGTGGCTGGTGCATGGGTGATCGGCCATGTAGTGCTTCATTTGTTTATAAGCTATGCTTATCTTGCTGCATTACATTTGCTCTTGGAAATATCCTTTCTAGCCTGTTTTTTCTGTATACAAAACAATCAAGTATTATGCTTATCATGCTGTATTACATTTGCTTCAAGTATTCGGATTTCTCATTGGTTGTCTGATTGTAAATTAAGATTCAAATGATCCCTTTAAATTGCATTTGATTTTCAAGAGTGGTTGACAATGTAGTGGTGCATGGATGCTTTTATTTTTTCATATGCTTCACAATGAGCCCATCCTTCTGCTATAGGTCTGAATGAATGTCACTGCAGCCCATTCAATAATCATGGAGGCTCATTGTCAACTGACAGAAGAGTGGATGGTTTTCTGCCTGAGATCTCTCCAAATTCAGCTCCTCAGCCCCTTCTTCCTCTTCTTGCACCTTCTCCTTTCGCACCTTTCACAAACATTACTATCCCAAAGTTATCAGGTTAATCTGGTCAATATTTATTTTTTGTGGCATTTGAGTTGAAAGGCCCAATTTTGTTGTAAATATGGTGATGTCATCTTTTTGTAGGACAATGCACGTTGAATTTCACTGCTGCTCAAAGTTTGATGAGAACGACATCAACTGATTGTTGGTCTATTTTTGCGCCATTGCTGGCTAATGTTATATGCTGTCCCCAGTTAGAAGCCACCCTTGCAATTCTTATGGGCCAATCCAGTAAAGATACCAGAACTCTTGCTTTAAATGAGACTGTTTCAAAGCATTGCCTTTCAGATATCGAGCAAATTTTGGCTGGTCAGGGTGCAGAAAGTAATGTGAATAAGATATGCTCAATTCATCTATCAAATCTCACTGGAGGGTCTTGCCCTGTTAAGGATGTCAATGAATTTGAGGGCACTGTGGATTCTTCTAAGCTTCTTGCTGCCTGCGAGAATATTGATCCCGTTAAAGAATGTTGTGATCAAGTTTGCCAAAATTCCATATTAGAAACTGCTACAAAACTTGCACTAAAAGCTTCTGAAGTATTGATCATAGCTGGGTCCCATGGTTTAACTGAGCACTCAACAAAGGTTGATGATTGTAAACATATTGTACTTCGATGGCTGGCTGGTAAACTTGAGCCTTCCCGTGCAAAGGAGGTTCTCAGAGGACTATCTAATTGCAAAGTTAATAAAGGTGAGTTTTAAAATGTGGATGTCACAAACTTGCTTTTCTCTTATGGCTAGAAAGGGCATTTGTTCAGTTGCGGGGAATCTTGTGATGATTGCATGCATGTGGCACATCTGTGGATTTTCAAATAATTAGTCAAGTATTCTTCTAATAGGTATCTTTTGACGCCAAAAGTGATAATGTATCTATTAGTGTGCATGCAAGCATGTAATATGCTTCAGCAATCTGCATCTTAAATGTCTTTTGATGTCTCTTTGGTGCTTTGTGCAGTGGCAGTCTTGCCACCACTATGCACATGAAGCAGATTTTCATTGAAGGTGCTAGTAGATCCTACTTGTCCTTTTGTTGAAAGTAATAATGACATCTTTGATTCTTTACAAAAAATGCTAACTTTCCATATGAGATGTGCCGCTTTATGTTTGCTCATTGTTAGTATTTTTATGGGGGTTGGCACATTGTTCTTGATTCTCGACTTTACCTAGACCACAATTCCTTCAGCGGGCCTCACCAGTAACTGTTCTTTTCTCATTTTTTTTTTGTGCTTTCTGCTTCAGTTTGCCCTCTGGTTTTCCCTGACATGAGACATGTTGCAAAGGGCTGTGGGAATGAGATTAGTAACGAGACAGAATGCTGTAGTGCCATGGAGAGCTATGTGTCTCACTTGCAGAAGCAGAGTCTTATAACTAACTTGCAAGCTCTGGATTGTGCTACAACTCTAGGAATGAAGTTACAGAGGTCTAATATTACAAAAGATGTTTATAGCCTTTGTCACATAACCCTTAAGGATTTCTCCCTTCAAGGTTGATATTTTCACTGTTTTTAATAATTCATTTTTTCTTTAGTGCCCTCTCTCTAATCTCAATTTCCCTCTCTCGATACACTGTTGAGCGTTTTCTGTCAGACAAATTTAAATCAGATACTAATGCAGGATTCTTTTCTTATTTTGCTATTTTGATACGATTCTGGTGATTGACAATGGCACACCTCAGTTGCAAAACAAGGTAATATATGTACTTTATGGAACAATTCTATGAAATTTTCATGTACTTTATGGAACAATTCTATGAAATTTTCTTTATGTTTGCAAACTTAGAACCCACATAAGCATGCCCAAATTATCAGTGCCCATTGAGCACCTGACAGAAAATCTGATTTCAGCCTTGGGTATTGGGCAGTTGATTCTAACCAATTCTCTTGTGTTTGTTACCATGATTAGCGTTATTTGCACAGAGTATCTGTAGCTTGCGTTATTTGTATAGAATTGAATTTAATTTCTTTGCTTCATCCACTTCTTTTCCCTTTAGAGTCTGGATGCCTTCTACCAAGCTTGCCGTCAGATGCAACATTTGACCATTCCTCAGGGATCAGCTTCATCTGTGATTTGAATGACAATATTCCTGCTCCATGGCCGTCAAAGTCTCAGTTATCAGCACCGTGCAATAAAAGTATGTCCCAGTCATGACTGTTAGTTCGTTGGATGGTTCTTCATTTCATAGTTGAAGTTATTTTGGCTATTTAAGTTCTTATTTCATCTCTTCCATATTCTATGATGTTTACCTGAACTTATTTGATTTGCAGCCATCAAAATCCCAGCACTTCCTGCTGCTGCAAATGCTCAAAGTGGTAAGAATATACTTATGCTCATGCTTTCACTAGAATACCACTATCCAGAAAATGAAAATAATGTGTTTAACCATCAGAATTCATAAAGCTGGCTTTGGGATGTTAAAAAAACCATCCTATTGTAATATTTGCATTATCTGACTCGACTTAATCTGTTAAAATCAGATACTATCAATATTACAGATGATAGCGGGTAAAAGAACTTAAGAAATGAATATCACGGGTTAGGTGGCGGGTTGGGATTTTTGAAGCCCGGTCAACCCAACCCAACCCGTATACCCTATACTTCTTTTGTCTTTATATTTGATAGCTGTAGATTGAGTAATTATTTTTATTTTATTCAGAAATGTTTCGACTTCAAAGTTCTTGGTAGTGGACTTTCTATTATATTTCTTTAACGTAACAAAAAAGGTTTGTCGCTTTATTAGAGAGGAGAAGTGAGGTAACTAGAATTTAATGGCGGTGCAAAATATAAAAATTAGACCTAACATTGTGGGTACAATGGCACCTACAATTCATATTGTAGGTTTGTCTCTAAATGTGGACCCATAATATCCACAAAAAATCTAGCCCATCCCAATATATTCAACCCGCTCGGGTCCAAAAAAAATTGAATGGGTCAGGTTTACAATTTATAAAATATTAGAAGTTGAGCTGGATACAACTATGAGTCCAAACCCGACCCAACTATATCTATGAACACTTAGTATGTATGATCTTGAGTCCTGCAACTCTTTCCTTAAGCAGTCATGTGATTGAAAAGTAGGAAGAGGCTGCTGTAGTTATAAAATAAACTGATTAGAGTTACGGGCACATAAACCTCATTGATTGTTTCATATTATTTACAAGTATCTTTGATCTTCTGGCCTTTCATTTTCCTCACCAAGAACGATTTTAACTTCACAATGGCCTCTATCTGACTAAACATCTGTTGCTTCACAGGTCTTTACAATGAAGATGTGGTAATTTATGTGCTGTTTGCTGCCTCAGCTGTTACCATGATGCTCTTGTAGTCTTTTGTTTGAGCCATTCCTGCTTCCTCTCGGCATTAAGAATGCTAGCTTGCATGATACAAATTTTTTATTTGTTACTTGTGAAATGAGGGTAATCATATAGAAGTTAGATAGAAAGAGGTCTCGCATGCCCGACTCTCGTCCGAACCAAGTGTACCTGGGAGAGTCCCAATCTGGTATGAATCAATCAAGCTTGCTTTTCTGATTGTACTAATTCGTGATTCTTGCACGCTTCTTGTAATAATATTTTTTTGTAAAGAAATGCTAGGAAAAAAAGAGAGATAATATTGTATGTAGCAAAATCAATATAAGATGTTGTATGTACCCCTATTTGATTGTACTTTACCATGTAAAAGAATTGGATTGCTGATCAGCTTGAGCTTACCTTGAACGTTTATTACATTCTTAAATAGCAGAACCATATGTAGATGCTAAATTATCTCTGCACTGACAGCATTGCTAAGAATATAAATCTCATGTCAGCAAAAAACGAAGTTGTATTCTGATTGGGTTACATCTTGTAACGCTACATATAGAGATATATTGACAGCATTGAAAACAAGCTTTGATTCCTTATGGTTTACTATCAAGTTATGGGCCTTTGAATTTGCCTTTTGAACTGGTAAGATCGTCTTGCTCTTTCAAGATGATTTCTTAAATTTTCTGCATCTCGATTTGGTCTTTGTACTCGTTCACTAGAGGTACCATGTCACAATGTTTACGCACATGGAAACAGGCAAGGTGAGGATGCATTTTGGTTAGCAAAAGGGACTATATGCGACGAGATTAGAATATCGTTTAGAAACGTGATATAAATCATGTTCCATGAAAATTCAAAAAAAATTTAGTTTAAATTTAATTTCTTTTATAATTTCAGATTGTAAAAATATATTATTATAATGTATTTATGAAAGAAAAACCCTTGCTGTTATATTTTTTAATATAGCAAAACAAGTTAAATGTACCTAGAGTTATGTGTGTTACCTCTAAGCCTCGTCCATGAAAAAAAGATAAGATTCGAGGTGAGGGGATAGGAGGTCTACCTCCTCCGATGTCCTGAAAAAACCTGGGTGAACAAAGATCCATATCTTTTTAACCTTGAAGGTTGCAGCTCAACTAATTAGTTTTTAAGTTTGCTTTTTAGAGATCATTAGTTCGAGTCTCATAAATTTTAGGATTACTGAAGAATTATATGATCATTCGTGAAATTAGTTAATTCCATGCATGTTAGGTTAATGATTTATATTAATAAAATAAAAAAAATCAAGTCTCTTTGTTTTTGAAATGCATTTCCCTCACAAGGAAATGTATGAAAGGATGTGCGACATGCACATGGCAGTAAAGGCCCTAGTCCCCTAGACCATTCAGAAATGTTTAATTCTCCAAGATGATGAAGAGCTGGTGAGAAAAGACGATAAATGCGAAAGATTACCATCAATAAAGATGACAGATGTCGGGTCCCTTCCCTTCTCCTAGTGAGGGATTTGCCATATTCGGCCCCTTTCTCAAGGCCTCTAGAAAGAAACAATTTGTCAGTAGTTGTTGAATATTTCTTCAAGTAGATGGAAGCATAAATTCTAGCACATATCACATCTAGCAAGGTGATGTTTAGGCCTACCAAAAGTATTGATCACTAACAATGGTCCGTAGTGTCGAAGGCTTTACATTGGCCGTTGGTTCTCCTCGCCTCGCACTCCTCTCAGGATATAACAGTAGTTATTTTTTAAAATATTTTTTATTTAAAAATATATTAAAATAATTTATAAACATAAAAAAAATTAAATTTTTTAAAAATTAAATTTTAACAAATCTCTATTTCAACCGCATTGGCCTAAATTCATAAATAAAAACCTCTTGAATGGTTTAATAAGAAAATGGAAGGGGCAAAGGAAGAATGTGTTGACATTCTAGATAAGATGTTACAAGCATACAAAATGACTTGAAAGCTTCCATAGAAGAACCCCATTCCTGCTCAACACTAAAGCCACGATCCCGACTGAAATAGGGTGCTCTAATTATAAGGTATAAAAATAAATGGGAGAAACAGACAGGTAAGAAATGAGAATCAACTTGGACAAAAACCTGTTCGGCTGCGGCTGCTACAAACAAAAACTTGACACTACGAATATCTCAAAAAATATTATCATTGAACCTAACATGGCTATTTTAAATGAAAGGTGTGTTAATGCAAATTCTTCTCTCAACTCCAAAATACCATTTAAACTTCTAAATAGATCATTCCCGGTATATGAGAAATTTGCATACGCAACCTTCAACTAGAGAGACAAACGATGAAGAATAAGCTCAAACATTGTATTCCAAACTGACATAATATCCTCAAAAACAAGTTTGTTCCTCGCATTCCAAATTAATGTTCTACAAAATCCCATAAGACTATATAGTAAGTGTTCGTCGCTAGAATCTACCTTTTACTAGATAGCTCCATTGCAAAATAACATGATCGATCAACAGACTCTGGCATGCACCAACTAATGCCAAACCAATTCATGAAACGCCGCCAAAGACGCCAAGATGCATGGCAATGAAGAGAAAGGTGAGTCACAATCTTTATGTTAGTATTGCAGATAGGGCAAGTAATTGCTTGACTTAGATTAAACAATCGCCTACGTACAAGAAAAACCCTTGTACTATATAATCCGATGTTGGAGTAAAAAGCCATAAGAACATTTTAATCTTTGAAGGAGCAAATCCTTTCCATAATAGTTTAGTGAATGTGAATGTACTTGGATACTCTACTTTATCAAGTAGTTTACTGTAAGAGTTGACAGTATGTTGTACAGTGCTTTCAGCTGCCCATTGCCTCAAATCCTTTTTATATGTACGTAAGCTGACCCCATTTAATAAGACAATAAGCTGCTGAAGTTGTGATGTATCTGAAGATCTAATTAATCGCCGATTCCATCTAAAGTTCCAGTTCCAAGAATCTGTCCTAATATCCCCTATTTCCACCAGTGTCTCTATTTTTGTGGTTGATATTTCATAAAGTCATGGGAAACAAGATTGTAAAGTCCCTGCTTCTAGCCATTTATCTATCCAGAAACCTTGAAATAACACTTATTCTTTAAGATATTTGAAGCTGCCGAATCAGAGTTAATAATGGAATATATTCCTTTCCAACCATGAGATAATGCAACACTGAAAACTGGAAGGCCACCTTCCATTGGCAAAAGAAGGCTTATACTCCTTTTTATTTGACATGGAATTTAATCAACTCTTCAAGAAAATGCAAAAAAATAATATATATATATATATATATCCTACACATAAAGGAACAAAATCATGTGCTAAAAACTTGGAATAATTCTTTTTGTGGTGCTTTCCATGCATAAAAGAAAACATAAGTGGCCACCTTTTTTATTTTTTGGTAGCAAAGTTGTGAATGAAATCCTCTATTCTTTAGAACTCTTACTTCATCAACATGGGCTAAACTTACCTAGCTCAAATTCAATGGCCCTTTTTATCTTCTACTATTAATGTTGTTTTGGTTCTATCCTTCTACAACACAATCACTTCCACAAATTACAAATAGCGTGTTAGGCACGATCATTTTCTTGTTTCAAACAAGACTAGCTAGCTGGGTGTCATAGAGGAACCATTCCATGATCAAGAAATTGGGAAAGATTGCAAATTAAGCAATCCCTGGCTATTCATCATCGTCCATTTTCACATCTATATCCAGATATCGCAAGACATATCATGCATGGTTTTCCACACACGTCCTAGAATCGAACCTTATATATGCAAAAGTGTCAATGACCCTTCAATATGGAATTTCGAAGTGATCCCTTTCTCACTAGTTGCAAGCTTTTTTTATGTCACATTCATGGATTTCTTGCAACAGCTGAGAATATTGTGGCTTTGGAATTCTACGTCATATCAAGAATGAAGAAGAAAACCATATCGATAGTGGGGGATAATCTATAACTAGAATAATGGAATGGCTAGAGGAGTAAGTGCTTTCTCTTTTCACTAAAAGAAGTGTTCATCTGCACACTTTTTCTTTCATGACAGCAATTAGAAGCACGGGAACCCTCCATTTTCATCGCAAGGCATTTAATTTTTATTCATTTTTAGTCTTTAATATATTAGACTTTAATCAATATGATTTAGAAACAAAGTGTAAAATTTTCCTCTGAATGGTATAATTCTCTAAATAAACCGAACAAAACAATGGAAAATATTTAAGGATATGATGGAAGGACTCGCTTGAAAATATTTGATACTTTATAGATCTATTGGAGATGTTTTTAAGTTTATGGATCCAATTCAAAATTAGTGAATATATAAATTGGGGACTAATCTGAGGGTTTCCAATGATTTCATTACAAATTAGGAGAATATTATGATGTTCCCAACAAATAGTAACTTGAGTTTTACATGTTCGTTTCCAATGAGATGAGCACTTAATGCATGGATGGAGAGATTCCTTTCATTGATGATAGGATATAAAAGTGTGTGTGTGTGTGTGTATATATATTTTATGGCAAAGCTAAGTTTGTTCCCCGAAAGCATTTTTTTGAAAAATATATTTTTTTTAAATATGATTATTTTTCAGTTTCAGTTGTATAATGAAAAATGAGTTGAAGACTATTTTTTTTAATATTTGATCGTTTTGTAAAAAAATAATCTAAGAAATAATACATTTTAAATTGTTAATTATTTTAAATAATAGAATTTTTACTACTATCATATCTAAATTATTTTATTAATATATTAATATTTATATATAAGAATAATGAATTGTCATACTATTTTAAAATTTTAAATCTTTAATGAAATTTGTTTTTCCATTCAATCCGAAAAAAATTTACTTTATTTAATTTTAATTTTTCTTTTAACTATAAATTAAATTCCATTGACCAGTTTTTCAAAATTCGATTAAATATAAAAAATTTTAAAAAAACTTTCAAGGAAAATCCTTTCTGGCAAACAATGGAAGACATAAGTTTATTTTTACATTACAATAACAACTTGAGTATTTGATTTAATTGGTAATTGGAGATATAATATCTTAATCAAGTAATCCTAAAAAATTTATAAATTAATTTCTGTATAAAGTAATAGAGGGCTAGCTAGTACCTAATCCTTCAATCACCATACTGTACAGAGCACCAGTTTTGACACCAAATCACATCAAATAACCATCAAATCAAAAGAATTCATTTCACACTCCCAGATAATATCACAATTTTAAAAGTATTCAAACAAATCAAATAATTTTTTGTTTTGTTTATATATATGAAATCTAAAACGCTTTAAACACATGATTTTTATGATAATGGTTGGACACAACTATGGAATCAATGAACTTCTAGTGATGATACCTTTTGTTCCACTAACTAAAATTGATAAATAGCAACATAAATGCTGATGAAAAATATATTTTATTGGTAATTTCTAACATAAATAAAGATGGATAATTTCCGTTGATAATTGTCAATCTGAATAAATAATTCCCACAGTAATTACCAATGCAATTTCAAATTGATTAGAGATAATAAAATATAAAAAAATTTCCATCCACGATTCTGTTGAACATTTGACCCGTCAGAGTTTTTCAACAGAATTGTCGATGGATATTTTGTTAGAAAAATTAAATGAATTAATTCATGACATTTCTCTCTTCCCTTCATTTTCTTTTTATTTCTACCAAAATAATCAACATCCCCTCCTATTTTCTAACAAATCCAACCACCATTCTCACAAATCTGGCCACCCCAAACCGTCAACGTCGATCTACATATCTATCAATAGTGTCAGCATCCCTCTTGGTTTAATTTCTTGTGAAGTTTCACTACACCGAGTGAGCAGACCCATCCGTTTTTTTGTAACCCATTAAATTATGTTCCAGGTTAATTTTTTAAAATTTCTTTGTAGTATTTGTAGTTTGCTTGTATATTCAAGTGTTTTACAGGTTTTTCCTAGATAATTTTATTGTATTACTGTATGATTTATATATTAGAGTTTGTTTGAGATTTGACAGAAATTGATTTTATTTTTCATTTGATAAAATTGAGTTTGATTTTGTAACTTAGGTGTGTTATAACTAAAAAAAAAAATAATGAGTTGTTTAATAGGTACCAATTAGATTTTGTCAATTTTATTCTCAAGTTGGAAATTTGGGGAAATTTTTATGGAATTGATGATAATTAAGATATATTAATTTAGCTTGAATAAGTTTGAATTGAAAAAATAATGGATAATTAGTTAGGTACCAAATATTTGTTGTTAATTTTATTGTTTAGTTCACATTTTTATGCAAAATTGAATTTGTGTAAAAAAGATAATTAGTTATTGGATTGTTAATTCATTTTTAATAAAAAGTTGATTTTTGAATTGATATACATTAATAATAAATGTTGTCATCAATATTCTATATAAGTTTCATTACTAATGGATGATCGTTCTTGGATATATCAAAATTCTTGTAAAAGGTTGTATAGGCAAGATTATCTTAAAAGGGTTGAGGGTTTTATTAATTTCATACTTTTTAATTGGAAGAATATTAGTGAAGGTAAAATTAGATGTTCATGTATGAGGTGTGAGAATAAAAAGTTTTACCTTAGAGATGTTGTGATGATACATCTACTTAAAAAGGGTTTGTTGGCGCTCTAAGATTTATCCCTTCAGAACAAGGCCTATTAGATACAAGCAACACTTTTGCCTTACTATTCACATTGTTAAAATACTTAATCATTGTTTGACATTCATCTACTTTAAGTTTTCCATGCATATATAATACATCTTCTCCTTGGATCCAACTAAACTTTGACTCAAGTTGCTTGATTACCATAAAGAGAAGGATCATGATTAATAGATATTAAATTGATTTAGATGTGATGCTTCATTGTGTAATAAAATTTAATTTGTTTTGGACAATTGTTGGTGATTTATAATTCTATATTTACTTTTGTATAATTTTATAGATATGTTCATTGTTTCAATAATTGCATGAGTATTTTCATTTTGTTGTGGTTGTGAATTTAATGTGAGAAATTGTTGGATTGAATATGCTTGGTGGTGTTATTGTTGTATGTTTAGGTTGGAAATGAGATTATAAAAACTAACAAAAAAATTCCTTAATTGCTGACAAATTCAACGACAAAAATTAAGGTTATTTTTTATGGAATCATCGATGAACTTTTCATTTTTGTTAGAAAGTTACAGAAGGCTTTAGGTTTACCAATAAAATCAGCGAGAGACTAGTTCATCAGAAATTAAGATTTGTATTTTTAGAAGAATCGATGATGAACTTGTAATTTTTGTCGGAAAGTTATAAAAGGTTTTGGGTATTCTGTTAGAATTAGTGACGGACTAGCCCATAAAAATAAAGGTTTTTATTTCTGACAGAATCGGTGACAATAAAAAATATTGAATTGAGAAAATGTAGCTGCTTCATCGAGTTGTAATGTCGGTGATCGTGAACATGCTATTAATTTAGGTGTCGAACATATGGAGACACCTTCTGCACACATTACCAACCAAGGCTCATTCAATGTGGGCTGAAGAGCTAGAATCCCTTTTTCATAAGACTTTTATATAAGAAAACTTATTGTAAAATGGAAGATTGACCACACATTTTTTTCTCACTATTAAAGTTATTTTTTGAATTATGTTATTTTAAGTTTTACATTAAATAAAAATGACTTTGATGAATTAATTTTCAGGTTTACCAATACTGAAATAGTTTGTTTGATCACAATGCAATTTGGTAAGTATCAAGCAACATTATGATGGAATAGGCAATGAAATATTTCTGATGGAATCAATGATGAAAAATTCCATCGGCAATTAAGGTGAATTTTCAACAGAATATGAGTTGGAATATTTCACTTGTAAATAAGGTTGCCAACAAAGTTACCGATGGGAAATGATCGAAAAAAATCTATTTTTTGCATGAATATTTTGTCAGCGATACAGTCAGAAAAAGAAGTTGTTGATGGAATCGATGACAGAACAGCAATTCCTGATAATTATATTGTCGACGACATGTTTTTGTCAAAAAATTTGTCGGTATAGTAATTGTCGATAGAAGTTTCTCCTTAATTCAATAGAATATTCTATCGATTTTTTCTGATTTTATAATGGTGTTCAATCATTGCCTTGGTTAGATCATATTTTACAACATTATGTTCAAATTTTATGGTGGGACTAGATGGTATGCAACATCATATTCAAGTTGGAATAGATGTATATCTTAAATCATGGCTATTGAATATGGTCTAACAGACCAACACAAAGATAGTGTTGTATGATAAAATTTAAAGAGAGTGAAGAACATTAACGTTTAAAGTTCTTTCTTTATTTTTATTTTTACAAATATTTAGAGTTCTTTGTGTTTACACTAAATGAAAATGACTTTGATAAATTGATTTTCAGGTTTACCAATATTGAAGCAGTCTGTTTCATCACATCTACGACAAAACCATCGTTAAAAGAACAATTGTTTCAACGGAGTCAGCTTTAAGATCATCCTAAACTGATGAATATGATAGATGGTTAGTGGAGAAATCTTAAGATTAGATAAATAATATATAGTTTTTTAAAAAATTTAAACCTAATTCAAGTATATTGCCAGTGACATGTTTTCATTGACACTTTTGTTAGTATAGTAATTGTTGGCATGTAGAAGTTTTTTCTTAACATCAACAAAATATTCCATTGACTTTTTTTAATTTTCTAATGGTGTTCGATCATTGCTTTGGTTAGATTGTATTTTACAACATTAGGTTCAAATTTTATGGTGAGACTAGATGGTATATAACATCTGGTCCATGTTAGGCTAGATGTGTATCATACATAAATCATGGTTTATTGAATATGGTTTAACAAACTAACACAAAGACGGTATCGCAAGATAAAATCTAAAGAGAGTGAAGACTATAATGTTTAGAGTTTTTTCTTTTATTTATTTATTTTATAAATGTTTAGAGTTCTTTATGTTTAAAAAATCTATAACATAGTACTTTAACTCGTATTAACCTATGACCTTAAAGAGAATGAAGTTATGAAGGATTTGATAATGCATATATGCTATCACTAGACTACGTAGAATGCCTATCGGACTTGTTTATGAATTAGTAGGACATAGATTAGTCCAAGAAGAAGCTTGATCATACCAAAAAAACCATATAGATAGAAACTCATAAATTTTTGAATCGTTTTCAAATTTGGTCAAAAGATTTTGTATGTCTATTTCTATATAGGATAAACTTATATGTTATAATCAACCGAGTTCAAAAGGATCTTCAAATTAGGTTCAAAAAATACTCTTTCATTCAATTTTGTTATTTTCCTTTTATTTATTAGATTTCTAGTTTAATTTTGGATTTTATATTGTTTTCTATTTGATTTAGGATTATGATTTTTTAATTTTATAAAGATAAGTTATTTTTCAATTTTAAAAGTTATAAATCTTTTGAAATTCAAACTATATTAGAGAGAAATATTCATTAATAAAACACAAATAAAAACTCTAGTTATTTAGACCCCTTTTAGCAAAATTCTATCTTGTTCTTGATTCTTTTTATCAAGTTCAGCTATGTTATTTTCTCTGAACACACTTATGTGTTGGTTTTCTTTAAGTTCAAATTAATGGTTCGAACTACACATTTGGGATTAAGAAAACACCAACAAATGTTTTTATACCACAACAATCAACAAAAATGAAGGAACTCAACTAATGGTTTTCAAATATGAGGGACTAAGATATAACAAAGTTCAAATCCAAGGACTATAGAACAATTTATCAGCATTTATTCGATATATAAGCTCAAATTAGTAGCGCAAAAGAGGAGGAGAATGGACTCTGATACTTCAAGATTAAGCTCTAAAGTCTCTCACCATGACGAGACTGTAAGCAATGAGCTTGAAGAAATACTAACAAATAATCAATCACCATACTCTAAGAGACTCCGTTTAGCTTCCTGGGTTGAACTGAAATTGCTTTTCCAGCTTGCAGCTCCGGCTGTGATAGTTTACTTGCTCAATAATGTGATTTCCATGTCTACTCAGATCTTTTGTGGGCATCTTGGAAACCTTGAGCTTGCTGCTGTCTCTCTTGGCAACACTGGCATCCAAGTTTTTGCTTATGGCCTTCTGGTACGTAACACCTTCTCTCGCTCTTATATATGTCTCTTTTCCCTTCTAAATTTGTGTTGACTAGAGGAAGGATTTGTAAGTATCAGCTTATATGAAGTAGAAAATTATCCTCTAGTTTTGTTAAAGCAGGTTTGGTTTTGTTTTGTCTTGCAGCTTGGAATGGGAAGTGCAGTGGAAACCCTATGTGGCCAAGCATATGGAGCGAATAGATATGAAATTCTAGGCATATACCTCCAAAGATCAACTATTCTCCTCATGCTAACAGCTCTCCCTCTAATGGTGATCTACATATTTTCCAAACCTATCTTGATCTTACTAGGTGAACCAGTCAACATAGCATCAGCAGCTGCGGTTTTTGTCCGTGGACTCATCCCTCAAATTTTTGCTTATGCTGCAAACTTCCCCATTCAAAAATTCTTGCAATCCCAAAGCATAATTGCACCTAGTGCATACATATCAGTAGGTGCACTTGTGGTGCATCTTTTTCTAACCTGGCTTGCAGTCTTCAAATGGGACTGGGGCTTGTTAGGTGCAAGCCTTGTGTTGAGTCTGTCTTGGTGGATCATAGTGGTGGCTCAATTTGCATACATTGCAATGGGTAAGACGTGTAGAAACACATGGAAAGGTTTTAGTTTGCAGGCCTTTAATGGTCTTTGGAGGTTCTTTAAATTGTCTGCTGCCTCAGCAGTAATGTTGTGTTTAGAGACTTGGTACTTTCAGATTTTAGTCTTGATTGCTGGATTGCTTAAAAATGCTGAGGTTGCGTTGGATTCTCTCTCAGTTTGGTAAGCCATGAGATAGACTTGATGCTTTCAGATTTTCTTTGTCTCTTCTAGGTACTTCAAGAAAAGAAAGAAAAAGCTTGGTGACTGACTGAAATGTTAACACTATTTATTCATCTCTATATGCAGCACGACAATATCAGGATGGGTGTTCATGATTTCAGTTGGATTTAACACTGCTGCAAGGCCAGTTAAAATTTTCTATCTTGGCTTTTGTTATATCAAAATTGTGCTCCAGCATGTTTCTATCCAAATTTATACAAATAAAACTTAAAAGAAGAGAATATTACCTCACTAATTATTATACCAATTTAATTACACATCTAACTCAACCTTGGGTTTATATAGGGTTTAGAGCTCTTAAGTATAGATTAAAACTAGATTTAATAACTATGATTATTTTTAAATAATTTATAGTCTCAAATCAATTTCTGCCCCATATTATAATTAAATTTTGAGCAGATTGCAAATCATATCAATTATTATTATAATAAATCTTTATCTGAATTTTCAAAATATGAGAAGTCCTACTTTTATTATTTTTTAAATATGATTCATGATACATATTATTTTTTAAATTAAGTACCCTTCTCATCATATTATTGATATTGTGTTTATGTATCTGATTTAATCCATAATATTTTCATTAACAACATCAACATGGATAGTTGCATAGTAAAAGATGGTCATAAGCACCTAACATAATATATTTTCATTGGAAACTAAATGAATTACATTAGTTTTAAATCCTAATTAAGAAGAATTTTATATATATGTATATATATTATTGCATAGAACACAAAAATTGACAACATTTACTTGATTTCAAACAGTGTGAGAGTGAGCAATGAGCTAGGAGCAGGGCATCCAAAATCAGCATCATTTTCAGTCGTTGTGGTGACTTTATGTTCATTTATAATTTCAGTAATTGCAGCCATTATTGTGATGATATTTCGAGACTCCATTAGCTATATCTTCACTGAAGGTGAAGTTGTTGCTAAAGCTGCCTCTGATCTCTCTCCATTCCTCGCTGCCACTCTCATACTAAATGGCATTCAGCCTGTTCTGTCCGGTAACAATCTTTAACAAAAAAAAATGTTCTTTTCCTTAACAATCTTCACTGAAGGTGAAGCTGGTATTGCCGTTTACCTTTCTCTGTAATTTAGTAAGCATGAAAGTGTTGATAGTTGTCATCAAGCAAACGATGAGAGAGAAGCAAGAAACGTTTGTATTCATAAAATATATATTAGCATGCAAAGCTAGCTTCAAGGCACAGGGCCAAGAACAATAGCTGAGAAAAGTTTCCAGCTTGAAGCATAGAGTTAATACATGCATAAAATTCAAACAACTGAGCTAATGTCAAAACATGGTGAAGCCAAATTGGCAGTTGGTTGTACACACCCGGAAGCTCAAGGTCAAATTAGTATATACAAATTAAAGCAAGGCAGATCATATAGAGTAAAGAAACATGATGGTTGCCATAATGGTGCTCACAACTCAATAGAAAAATGTTCTTCTGTTCAGAGATAGAACTTCATATCATCTGCATTACAGTGCTGATCACTCCTTATCCTGTGCACTGTAATGGTTGCCATAACTGTAGATAAATTTGTTTGTGTTGAAGGGGTGGCTGTTGGATGTGGATGGCAAGCATTTGTTGCATATGTGAATGTAGGGTGCTACTACCTTCTTGGTATTCCACTAGGGGTGCTTCTTGGTTTTAAATTTGACCTTGGTGCCAAGGTAATATTATTGCCTTACTTACTTTTAATTACCTTTATTTTATTTTATGATAATAAAAGCAAAACTTTTAATTGCCATAAAGGTTTGCTTACAAACCATATGAATCCTTCAAATCTTGAATTGCAGAATTTTGAGAACAAGATGTCTGAAACTGAAGTAGTGGAGTTATATTTGTCAATTTAAAGGTATCTATAATATATATAACTATTTACTGTATTTTCTGCAGGGAATATGGTCAGGCATGCTGGGAGGCACACTTTTGCAAACTATGATTTTGTTATGGGTTACTTTGAGAACAGATTGGAATAAAGAGGTAAAATTTTTAATATTTTGTTATGATTTTATATATTTTAATCTTCCAAATACCCTATAATTTTATTTATTTATTATTTTAAGCTAGTTAGTTCCCTTTCAAAGGATTTGGCCATTCATCTCCACTTTCTCACATGATGCGATTAATTATATTTTTATCATAATCTTTTCATTTCATCCTTATTTTTTCGGAAAAAGAAATAAAATAGCAGATAAAGCAGAAATTACTAGTGTCAAAATTTTCAGGTGGAGAATGCGAAGAACCGGTTGAATACATGGGATGACAAAAGGCAGCCACCTCTGCAGGAGTAAAGTGTTCGGCTGGAATGTTTGGAATCAGTAAAGAAGGATCTGCCCTCTGTATCCAATCTTTGGGATTGAAAGATGAGATGAAACAAGTAATGATGACAAATTAACAGTGGAAGGCTACTTTAATTAGTGGAAGGCTACTACGTTATTGTAATATACTTTTAGCTTTTTAGGTAATTATATTTATTGAATAAAACATTTAACTTCAGCTCGTCATGATTAAAAAAATAAGGTTAATGATAAGAAATAGTTTGTAAGGAAAACCTCCTATCAAGGGTATTTTTTTCCATTAATAAATATGTTAGGAATATTTTTTCTTATTGATATATATATCAGGAATATTCGTCATCAACATTAATATATATATAACATCCTAATTTTTAACACATGTTGTGTTCAAATAATATATTTATATGAAACATTAGGATCAATCTTTTTATTTATTTATAATTCATCTATATAAGTGGTTAAACAAAATCTTACGGTATTAAAGATCTTACCAGAATTTCAACTGAATTTTCTCTATACTTACCCCATATCGACACCTAAATTATCGACATCTTTAGTCACAACCCAAACAACACAACAATCATGGTCCAACCATTCTGGACCTTACCCCATATCAACACAACTCAAGATTGACATACAATAAATTTTCTTCCATAAAATATGAATAATAAAGCTTAAAAATCAAAGGACAAGCATATAAAATATGTAACAAGAAAAGTAAATGCATGGTACTACATCTAAAGAGTTTACAAAACGATTAATTTACAGAATAAAGTTAAGGATTCTACTAATTATACATAAGAAGTGTGTAAGTACAAAATATACTTAATACAATAAAATCTGGAATAGGTGGTGTACTGCGAAATCATCATGGACATCTTCTCGGTATGTTCTCTGTTCCAGTTGGTATTTTAGACTCTAATATTGCTGAGTTAAGGGCTATT
>Ga0307517_10003629_pt1 | contig 23975 bp, 14 predicted proteins | sample 23_EM_MG_FD_194515 | JGI IMG/M metagenome (GOLD analysis project Ga0307517, IMG submission 194515) | Populus trichocarpa ectomycorrhiza microbial communities from riparian zone in the Pacific Northwest, United States - 23_EM | ecosystem: Host-associated > Plants > Roots > Unclassified | place...
CTCAATCAAAGCATCACGCTTTCGTAGCTCTTCTTCAAGTTTCTTGGTTACTGCTGAAGAATCCATGCCATCCCCGGTTGCCTTAGAGATTGATGAAATCACAGGCCCTGATTCTGAGCCAAATGTTGACTGAGCTTCCCTCAAATGGAGAGCTTCATTGAGCTGTGACTCCATGCTTTTAATTTGGGCCTAAATCCAAAAGTGAATTCTCCCATTATGATACAACCATTTACAGAAAATATATGTGAGCATCAGAACAGAAGAACAGCAACAAAAATTGATTTTTCTTTCATAAAAGAAGTAATCCTATCAGAAAAGGAGCTACAGCACAAGTACAGAACGAAAGGCCATGAGCCATCCTTTAAATGGGAACATGAGCTGAAACAAAAAGGAACTCTATCATACTAGGGATTTTAATAACAGCTAAAGAAACACCTTCGATGACCCCATTTGCTGATGACCATAAAGAAGTGAGAAAAACTATTTTGCCCCACAAAAGTTACCTTGAGAGATGACAATCACTGAAGCTTCTTTCTTTACTTCTGGGTAAACCCAACCCGAATGGGAAGAAGAGGGAGGGAAAGAGCTATGGATAGATTTGTTCTACAAATGGTCTATCTATTTAGGTAGGAAGGCTAATGCCAAATGGAGCACAAATACAATTGACATTGCCTCTTCTAGTGAAGATTGGGTTCAGAACGTTACCACATACTAGAACTCTAATGGATTCATGATCAACATAGAATGAAATCTTGAGACTTTCTTAAGACCAATGGCCTAGCTTCAACAACAACTGGGTCTTTCATGAGTGAACTAAACCCCGGCCTTTTCTAGCCAGGTAAGTTAGTTTAAGTTTTTTAACAAAACCAGGTGATTTCAATGGATTTCCAGAATATCTATATATAGTTTTCATCCGTCTCATCTGTTTAAAAGGGGCATAGCCAGACACCAAAACATAAGAGTAGTGGGGATGTGTAAGGTAGAATTGAGCTAATGTGTGGAACAACATTCCCAGTATGACTTGCCTAGAGCCACTGGTTGGCAGAACTTCCAACTTCCAAAAGAGGAAGATCCATCGAATTGATTCATGAGAGGGGGGCCTTTCCAGTAGTAGTTGGAGTTGGATACCTCCTATATTCTCTTTGTTCTTCTAATGTGATGATTCTATAGCTTCTAGTGCAAAGATACTTCCGGATGCCCACTTAGAGGGAGAGAGGAATTGCTATCAATCAGAGACAGAGAAAGGAAGTAGGTGGCACCCAATAGACCATAAAGAGGTGAGAAAAACTATTTTGTCCCTCAAAAGTTGCCTTGAGAGATGACAGTCACTGAAGATTCCAAAATTTTGCTTGATCTTGCTATCCTTCCTCTTCCCATAACCATCTGAAAAAATTAAGAGGGGGACCTCCACTGATCCCAGAACACCCAATGAATCCCATAAAACAATAGATCTATTCCACAGTGCCCATGCCACATAATGAAGTGAGAAAAGGTGTCCAACTCCCACTATCAAAACACATAACACAATCAACACGAGAAAGGGCTTCATGAACCCCCCCCCTAACCTGCAACGGGTTATTGGTATTCATCTCAAGGAGAACCACTATGCAGATAAGGCACCTTAGATTTTAGCTTTCTGATTACAATTATCTAGGGAGAAATAAGATAGACATGGAGTCCTGATAGGTGGCGAAAATAAAAGAGTGACAAATTTACCAAACCTCTCCAAACTCCAATATCTTTTTTCTTGTCTGAGAGAAAAACTAAAAGAATTGAGAGAGAAGAAATCTTATTTTCCCCTGTCATTAGGGTTCATAAAAAGCACAAATCTGATTAACGACTTCACCCTCCAAAGACAAACTTAGAAATACACTTCCTTTGCCTACAAAAAGACCCAAAAAAGAACACAAAAGGAAAAAGTATGTATGTTTATTTTGATTGCTAGTCGTGACCTTTTCTCTTCTGTGATAAGCTAAAGTATCACATTTATTTGTTAATAAAAGTGCATGGGCTCTATGATCAATGCAAATACAAACTTAATACATAATTGCATGCTGAAAAGATGTTCAGATTACTCAAAGATGAGAAACTACCAATGACTCCTAGACAGAGCCAGGTAAGAAATAGTTAAGAAATTGTCACGAGCTATCACTGCATATAGGAACATAAACTACATTTAGAACCAGTATATATACAAGGCACGAAGCCCAAGAAGCAGGAAAGAGAAGCAGAATATAAAACAAACCTGGAGTGTCTGAATTGTGGAATCTTTTTGTTGCATTATCATTTTTTGATCCTGTTCCGTGTGTAGCAGTTGAGCAACTTGATTTCTAAGCTGAGCATTTTGTTCCTTTTCCACCTTATGCTTGTCAGCAATCATAATATTCTCTGACTGCATCAATGAGAGTAATGAAACAGCTTAATTTCAGGTTTAGAGGCAACAAAACAAAAGTTTTGACCAGATATGGACAGTTAAAAAGTACAAAATTCAATGTTAAATACAGAAGCACATGTGACCCTTATGCATACAATCAGATGGCTCAGCAAAGTATAGAAGCATACATTTAATTTTTTCTCAAAATTGAAAATTTTGCATTCCCATACTAAGTACAAGTTTTCAAGGGGGGGGGAAGAATTGGCTAATGGCTAAAAAAGATTCGAGCAACAAATTGAAAAACCAAAATTATTCTAAACAGTCAGGTAGCATGCAGTCCGTGATAGAATGGGAAAATATCAAACTCGTGAAATTACAAAACCTTTAAATCCGATTGCAGGGTGAAAGAAACTTTCCACGCCTTCTGAACTTCATTGAAGAGCAAGACACACTGGTCATTTGCATCTTTGAGTGCTTGCGTCAATTCCAAAACCTCTTGTTTCAGATCTTGAATTTCCTTTTCCTTTTCATACAACTCCTTGCGTGCATCATTAGCCTACAAAAACATTACAAACTATAGGATTGGCATGTTCCATGACTGTTTCAGCAAATGAATTAACATCACAGACCTTAACATTTGCAACATGCTAGAATGATGATATTATGTGGAAGAGTGAAACATTAAATTATTCATAAGAAGAAAAGGCACCTCAAACCCATTCCAGCTATATGTTAACGCTGTCTAATTCTTTTTCATAAAGACTGAATCTATAAATTTCAACAATACAAGGCCCTTGCTACTTGTCACAAGCCCACTGCAGCATTTTTGTATTTTGACATTTTATCCTGATGATCAAATTGAGGCCATCCAAACTTTCTTACCCAGGTACCTTTGCCTAGACTTGCAATATAGCCAACAAAAAGAAGTGTGTATGTGCTCTTTTGTGCCTTCTAATTAATTAGTCCTTAAATATTTGTGTTTTCTTAGTTAGAGATCTGAGCCATTAACAAATTAGAAGTACTAATAACTCAGCCTGTTGGCCCAGCTATACCATGTTGTGCAGTGTCATGGTGTGACTGTTTTTCGGTGTTGTAATATGAAATGAAGGAATATATACGCTGTTTGTTAATGAATTGTTGTGTTGTGTTGTGAGCAAAATCAATTGATTAATTGGTAATCCATCGTTGTGCTATTTTGAATTTAAATTACTATCAAGGAAACAATTTTAAAACAAGATTTTGATTGTAAGATTAAAATAAATTGCTTGAATTTATTTTTAATTGAAACTTTAGTTATAAACAAACTAGTAAAGAAAAATGAATAATTATTATATACAAAAATTGTGAAAAAATATTATTCTGAAAACAAAACAAAGATATAACCTAGTTTTTTTAAGCAAAATATTACATAATTTTGTCAAGATAAATTTTCCTTTCTTCTCCATAAAGATTTCAGCAATTACGCACCTGAGATTTTGTGATGCAATCAATCTTAGGTATAACTTTAAGAACTAGCTGTTTATTTTTCTTTTTCTAGGTGCGGTTCCTAGAACCTTTACTAATGGTGTTGTGATGCATTAGTCTTTTTCATGCACCAGCAATTCAATTTACAGATTGTGAATCCGTTTTCTTCTTCAATCTAACTGAAATTCCCAGTTTTTGAATCCTAGCCCACCATAAAATACGTGCAGGAGAAAAGCTCAAACATGTCCTACATCACTTGCCTGGCAAATATGAGGGACCCATTGATGAAAAAGAGCACATTCAAAGAGGAAAGATTGCCAAACAGTAAAGAATCATCATCAAGAAACAAGAACTTACAACATCTCTCCACTTCTTAATTGTATCTCGATTTCCGAGGCTTAGTGTAGCATTTCTCGCCCTAGAACAGAAGCTGAGAGACGATAATGTCTCAGACAAATTTGCAATATTTGGACACACATTAAGTATCATCAAAGTTTTTGAATCCCTCCCTGCAGAAAGAAAATTAGTTGTGGAGAAAAAATAAGTAATGATTCAAAAATTAATCTCAACATGGAAAGAAACAATCAGCCTATTGATATTGGAAGAAAAATTGAAACAATATAAGAAAATGAGTGAACTCGTTACATTTTTTAAAGAACAACTACAACTACATCCAAGATTGATGCATAGCAATGTCTAGCGTGACAGAATCAAATTTGGTTGGAGATCAGACAAATTCTATCAACTGAGCATATCTATATTTTTGCACTAAGTAGCTTCAAATTTAAATTTATTTAAATCCAAAATGCGTGTAAAGCCTATAAGTTTGCTTTCAGCACATTTACCATCACGTTTTTTATTGTGCCTAGAACAATTAAGAGGCAGCTATATGCGAATAACACAAGCAAAATAAAATAAAATAACAAGAATAAAATGCATTAACATTAGCACGCAATTAAATGAAAGTTTTTTCTTCTTCAAATGATATATTTCCTTTCACCATGTAACTCTCTTCCTTTCAATAAATCATTTTCACATTCAAAAACAAAAAAGAATTTATTCATTCTGTTTTCAGAATAACTACTTCTAGATGCTCCAATTCTAATCACAACAAAATGTCAAAAAATCTTCACACATTCAAGGTGTAAAATGGCAGTACCTAAGGAGTCAGCAAGAACTTTTGTCAGCATTGAATTTTCATAAGGAACAACATCCTTCCTTGAAGTTAAAGAAGACAAGACATCCCCCAACCTACATATACAGCATAAAATACAATAAGATAATGGCACCAAATGACAAGAGTGGCCTTCAAAAACATGAGAGCCTGTGTGCCAAAATTATTGCAGCCATAATTCCTAATAAGTTAAATAGACAGAAAATATGCTTATCCCAGTCCATCAAGTGTCTCAAACTTCTCAACATAAAACATAATGCAGGAAATCTATAACCCAAGTTTAGGGGATTGGCTTGTAAGAATATATATACACTTAATTGCAAAGAAAAAACAGAACCTCTGTTTCATGACCAAGTCCAAAACCCAGTTATTTAACCACAGCAGCACCGAGAAAAGTAGTTAGCAAACAGTGTGCTAATGTAACATACGCTGAGAGTGATTTCATCACATGTAGCATGTCTGTCACACGCTCACTGCTATCATCTTCTGCTATTAGACCTTCACTTCCAGCCAGGTCAACAAGAGAAAGCTTGCTATACAAGTTCTCTCCACTGATCACATTGTTATAATATATGTGCACTGTTACAATCCTGAGAATAGCAAAAACAAGAAATCACAAATAATTAGAGAGCAGAACATAGAAACACAAAACATTTATGGCATACATAAATTTGTCCTATAGTTCACTTTTTCTTTTACATATGGATACTATTTTAAGTTACATATTTCAATCATTATCACTACCATAATCACATGTTTGGTGATAGTAGGACCTTAGAATTATTTTTTTCTACTAGAAAAATGCTTCATTAGAATGGAACAAATGTAACAGTTAGGAGACTCCAAACAAAATGTAGGTGCCCTAGTCCATGGGTCTGTCAACTAAGGAGACTCCTCTAGAAGTCCCTAAAGCTGTACACAAAATATAAGTCAGAAAATTATCTAATCCTGCAGCAAGGGCAAATAATTATTGAAATTTTCAGAAATATTCTAAAAGTCTTTGATTGAGTATCAACATTATTAGGAATCTTTCAACATTGAAAATATGGCCTTTATATACTTCTAAAAGCATGATAGTATTTAAACAGAACACCATACGAGAGTTAGAGAAAGAAAGTCTTTGACTATAAAGGATGTAGGCCATACAAGTGAGAAACATTCAACTTTGATATGTTATTTTCCCGTCTCTGAAATGCAGCTTTCAAGATTCTAGAAAAGTCCAATGGGTTATCGACTTTTTCTTGTTGAAGCTCTATAAAAGATTCCAGTGATCCCATGCAGATCTTCTGCAAAGTACTCTCGGACTCTGACAGCAAATCAGTTATCTACAAAAGCAAGAAAGGAGTTAAGATTAAAGTACCAAATTATCATTTACACTACTGCCTAAAAACCCCACCCTCTTCCTGCCTCCTCCCAAAGAATATATTGAAAAAGAAAATGCCATGAACAATGCAAAACCTGTTCATTGTATAGCTCAAAAACCGTAACAGAGAAATTGAACTGAGAAGTAGAAGTTGAATCTGAGTTAGCCAAATCAAACAACTCTTCAAAACAACGAGCATATAAACCACGATCATAGCTAGATCCTTCCTGAAAAGTCAAATTATGTCAACAAAGAACATATTAGACCAGAGATTATGGCATTGCATTAGTATATCCACACACACACACACATAGCAAGCGGACGATCAAAATGCCAAAGAATTCATAAAAAAGCATAAAACTGCCATGATAAGGCCCCACAACTAGTAAGGACCAACATGAGCAGTGAAAAGAGGACGCAGAGAAACTTCCGTCATGCAAAGAAAAATCAGACTACACAGTTAAAGAATCACTAATTTAACTAGTGTAATCATCAATCATGCTAGTTTTCCCAAGAACATCAGAAAACACCACACCAAATCTTACCATTCAACCTTTCATAGTAGAACTTCTATATTAGTCTATAAAGAGCAGGCATTGTTCCATGCTTTTATAAGCATGAACAAGATAGATAATCCACAAATGTAATTAGATATACACATGCATGCACACATAGACACATATGCATATGTATGAACCTATATGTGCATGTGTATATCATGCATAGGTAATTATACATATAAATATGGGGATATATATATATATATAGAGAGAGAGAGAGAGACCATAGTGTGTGTCTTTCCAGAGTGAGTTTGTCCATAAGCAAACATAGAAACATTATATCCATCCAAAGCAGACTGCACAAATGGTTGAACATCTGTGAACAACTCAGCTGCACAAAGAAGATTAAACATTAAAGCTTTGCCTAAACAACAAAGTACATCACACAAGTATATACATAGATGTATTACCAGAGGATGTACACCTTTTTTTAATGGCGCTTTTTGGATAATAATGAACAAATGTATAACCATTTCAGGTAGAATAAAACAATGAAAAATGACACTTTTTAATGCAAACCTTGTCCCACATGAGGTCCATAAACTCTGTCAAATTCAAAATCTTTTTTGGGATTGGAGATGGTATCAGAGCCAGTATTGACGCGGATTGTGCAATCATCAGGAAATTCAACAACAGAAGGACTTTCATCTTCAAATAATGGTCGTACACGACAAAACACCTTTATGCTTCCTGAAAATAAAAGGAGTTGCCAAACTAAATGAGTGCTCAGGAATTGTTTAAGATCAGTGAAGAATAATAATCCATAATGAAAATAAATGTCAATGTGAGCGGTGCGAGAGAAAGAGAGAGCAAACCAAAGCTCGGAAAGATAAGTAAGTACCTTTGGCTGTTAACAAGTCATTGAACAATCTTTTCTTCTCATTGATGAGTGGAGATATTCTAGCCTCGGTTTCAAGGGCAACTTGATCTGGCATTTATATTTAGATAAAGTTCAAATCCGTCAACAGAACCCACCAACAAAAAACCTTGAGGAAAAGAAGCAAAGCCGGTATGAAGCATATAAAAATTGAATAAATCACTAAAATACTCCACCACGAACTACTAGTTTTTTTTTCAATATTATCATTTTTTTTTCTCTTTCCAATTATTCAACATTAATTCTTGAACTACACCACAAGTATTGTCTCTGCATCCGCATCTTCTAGAGTGAAAAACGCATAAAAATTATCTTATAAAGTGAAAAATGCATGAAAAATTAAAGGAACATGATAGAAGTAATACCTAGCTTACGAGTTTTTTCAGCAAGGACTCCAAGATAACGAGTAACTCGATCAAGTTTCGCATTAGAATATTCCTGTAAATCACTTGCTTCTTGTCTCAAATCCAAGTAATCCTCTTTTGCAAGCTGTTTAGTTCATTTTAAAAAATAATAATAATAATAAATTTACTAAAAACAATCAGTGCTTGTTCTTTTATACTATATTTCAAAAAATAAAATAAAAATTAGAACCTTGATTTTATCTTTCAATCGGTGAACTTTGGAGGCGAGAGCCTGCTTCGAGAACTCCGAATTCTCTCGCGTCGTCGAGATCGAGTACCGCCGTACGATCGGCTGCTCCACCTCCACCGGCCTTGGCTCGAAGCCAGCCACCTCCCAGTTCCACATATTTCTCTGCTCCGCCATTAATCACTCAACAACCAATTTTGTTCTCTACCTTTTCTTCTTCGCATTACCACTCTTTCTTTCTGCTTGTGGTTTTCATTTCATTTCTCTTTTCGATTTCCTTTCCCTCTAATAATCTAATTCATGAAACGATATCGTTTAATAGATGTGTGTTTGCTCTAGTAAATTATAAGTTAGTCCCTTTATGTTTTAACAATAGATTAAGCAATCCCTGAAGTCATAAAAACAAATTAATTAGTCTCTTTTGTGTAGGATAGAAATTTCACCAAATACATTAAGCACCCCGATCGGATTCTTATAATCATACTAGAGACAGGCAAAAATTGACCTGATTTGATCGGAGTTTGATGTCAAGGTAGGTGATGGGCTTCACTTGTCCCTAACCCTAACTTGATTTGTTGACATTTCTACTTTTAATAATTTTACTTGTATTAATTTTATGTTCTTTTTTATTTATTTTATTTTTTATTCTGAAAATATAAAATATATAAAAAATGAATAGTGTGAAGATGTCGAGGAGAAAAGAAAACATTTTTGAAATAATATTAAAGCAAACACGAAGGACCAATTAATTATTAAAACTACAATGACTATTTAATTCATTTTATAAAACTAGAGGGAGTACTTTATACTTTACTCGTGTTCGAGGGTTGAGCTTGGTTGGTTTTTATTTGTTTACGTTGCGCTCTCAGGACTTGTCGTTTCGATTTCTGTAGATAAGGGAAATGACCTTGTGGTTCACGTGACAAAGCATCCAAATCTTTTTTTTTACTTCTTTGTTTCTTCAGCTTTTGTATCTCGTTTGTCGTGCTGGCAATCTCTGGTTGGATCCTTTGCTCTAGGTAGGGCCCTTAACTATTTGGGTTCAATGATTCAGCTCCACTAATTTACTGAGCCAAGTGCTCTTTAGAGAATTTTTTACTGTCATGCATTATTGTGTTTATTTTTTTATTAAAAAAAATTTTGGAAATTTTTTTAAAATTATTTTTGCATAATTTTAAATTATTTTAATATACTAATATCAAAAATAAATTAAAAAAATAAAAATATATTATTTAATATATTTTAAAGTAAAAAATACTTTAAAAAATAATTATTACTACCATTATCTCTATTATCACGTATTTGTATTGAATATTGTTAGGGGTAATTTGTTTTTTCATTAAGTTTTTCTTATTGAATTGTGTGGTATCTATTATAAAAAATAATTTTAAATCATGAAATGTTGGCGGATATAATTATAATTATAAAATTAAATAATTGATAAAAAAAAAAAAAACACTGGTTGCATGCTGACATCACTTGGTGAAGTATTTTAATAAAAAAACTCGAGTATATTTAGCGTCATCCATTCATGTTTTTTCTTTGTGTTTTTCTGTCACTTTTTTAGTGAAAATGCATTACAGTCACAGAAAAAAAAAACTGAAAAGCCTAGTGATAGTACACAATTTAAAAACAAAAGAAAATTAATTGTTTGGCAAGCAAACGGTTGGAGATTTCAGTCTAGAAATTCATAATAAACTTGTGGGACCGCATCAATCTGTCCAGTGCGCGTACAAATTTTGCATGTACACAATTTTTCTACACCGACACAAGTTTTTCTATGAAAAACATATATCATTTTTTTATGTGTGAAAAATATAAAAATTAGTTATTTTTTTAAACCAATAAAAAATATATTTGTTTTTTATACGCGACAATTAATGTATATTTTCAATATAAAAATTAAGTCTTATAAAAGAGTATCTATACTCTTGGAAATAAACATCCAAGATAACTTAATAAATTCACTTAATTCAATTTGAAATTAGGCTCAAAATGACCAAAAACTAACTAATTAACTTGAAAATAAATTAAAAAATCTAATTTTTTTATCACATGATGCCGCCACCTTTAATGTTTAAGGTAGAGTAGGATTTTTTTTTTCAATTAAATCTTTTTGTGGTAGATTAAACTCCTTGATAGATTATATTTTCTTTGCAAAGATAATTCATGATGTCCTTAACAGATTATACTTCTCTCTGGCTAAATAATTCACGGTCTCTTTGTTGGAATAAGAAACACAAAATACTTGACAAAACAAGCCCAATGATGTTGAATTACTTCATTGACTGAAACCCATGGTCCTTAAGCTTATCTTGAACATGAAACAGATTTATGAAGGCTTATTTTTATTGAGTTGTTGCTCTTTTATAGTCCACACTGGCCTATGTGTATTGCACAAGCCCATTAAAGGCAGCATTCAACTTCTTTGCCATAGCTCTAGTGATTAAACTGCTTTGGGATTATTTAGCCAGACCGAAATGTTTTCACAAAACGTTGTGTATAGCTGGTCTCTAAGAAACACATGCCTGCTAGGAGCTTGTTAGACTCATAAATCATATTCGGAATTCCCTCTAACAAGACTCTCCACAGACCCTCCCATGTTTCAGAATCTAAAAATGTCCTCACCACGAAGGTCTCGAGGTTTTGCACTCTTGGTGCAGCAAATCCACCAGGTGCAAAAACAATAAGCGCATTTGGTTTTTTTCTGTTCTTCTTCCTTATGCAACAAAATGGGCTGCAAACCCTTGTGCACACAATAAGAGAAACTCCATGAGTAGCATCCGGTAAAGGAAACAGAAATGTTTCCCCGCACTTGTCCAAGGTACACAAGTACTATGTGCCTGAGTTATGTTCCTGTTCTATTTATATATACAAGCAATTATTTGTGTCCGCATTTGCTGGTGAAGAAATCTCCCTGCGATCTCCCATTCAGTTTGAAAATGGCAACCTACGGGGGAGAAGAATACATTAGTTTATTCAAGCAAACCTCAACAAGTTCATAAATACCACTTCCTCCAAATAAATGTCACTAATTCAAACCCTATTTTCAAGGAATTATAGCAGTTCATGAAAAACAAAAATTAACAATAAGCATCTTTTCATGCTCCTTGTATGGACTTGAGTTAAAAGCAAAGGAAAAAAAAACAAACTACATAGAAAAGACGAAGACAATAGTACATAAACGTGTTTGATTGGAGAGACGAGATAGAAACATAAAATAAACCTGTTTATGGGATAGTTTATAAATGAATTTATATACTTTTAAAACAGGAAGTACAAAAGACTCTCAGTTGTCTCGGTAATTTTTGTCCCAGAACAGGAACCAAACATTACTCTAGTGATTTTCCAAACCATTTGTATTTAAAAAATGGTATCAACTATCAACAGAACTCCATTTCTATGATTCAATTAATTGCCTATTCGTTACTAGCTAAAACTGCAATTATCTCATGCAAGCAATGATTGCCAAAATAAAATTTACTTGCATTCCCAAGCAAATCATAATTACAGCAGGGGCAATTTCTAGCTGTAAAGAAAGATGAAGGTTTTGACAGACATTTTAAACCTTTCATGCAATACAAGCCAGTCAGCCTCAATTTGCATGGGGAAAAATAATTTATCTATTTTTTACTCAAGTAACAGCAGACAAACACACAGAGACAGAAGTATAAAATCCTCTTTGTATGTGCTGAACTAACCCCAACTTGAGGGATGTATCAGAGCTTTCATAATCATGTAGAGGGCCATTTGAGTTGCAGACATTGGTTACGGACTCTGATGACTGCCCTTCCTCGTAACCAACATTCTCTGAATCAGCTGTAACATGCTTTCGGCCATTAGATATCTCCACCACCTTCAGTTGAACATTTTCAGTGTATAAGCAAAAAGTTAGAAAAATCCATATATCACTGCCAAAAATAAATAAATAGGGCGGCGAGCATGTGTATTGTGTGCATACACAGCACGCATGGGAGGAAGGGATCTACTTGCTGTTTGAGTCTCTCATTCTCTTCCATCAATTGCATTCCCTACATTTTCATCAATTTCAAAGCAATATCAGGGGGGAAAGAGTACTATGAAAGGCAAGAAGAAACGTAAACTATACACATTGATATTATCTTATTTGTTCACAGTCCATCCTACTCTTCTCCATAAAAATCTTGGAAAAGTCGAATTCCTTCTATAATCATCATTTCTCTCTCTAAAACAGTATAATGATATGATACCAGATTTACAACAAGTTGCAAGGACATTTCAAGGGTCAATCTGAAATGTATGTTACCATTGATATATCGAAAACATGCAAAACTTTACTGATGAATACTTGAATACTACCATCTAATGCATTAAATTCAACGTTTAACCTATAAAATATCATCACTGGAAGGAACACATAGATGCTCAAAATTAAGCACACCTTTCTCAGACAATATTGAACGTAGAAATCTCTAATGGATGCACAACAATGGGATGGTCCCATCCAGTTAATGTCTGCCAAGGAATCATGTCAAAAACATTATCAAGCACAGAAGCTGACCTTTCTTTGAAGATCAGTGATCTCGTTCATAATCTTCTCACCCTGAAATCAGGTGAAAAAACGAAGATGGTCAGTGGTCATTATAATTAAGTGATGCGAGTCTATAATCAAACCACAATTCACAGAACAATTCACAGAACAAGGTGTTTGTGGACCTTCTTCTCTATCACACAGCTCAATCCAGCCTCAAGAGACTTCTCTAGCTGCAGCAATTCGTCTATATCCAATCCTCGCAGATCTTCCCCTCTCATTTGCCTGTTTTACATTGGGTTTAATTAATGGAAATTAGGCATAGAGCTGCTAGAAGCTAACTACCTCAGACATACCTCAGCTGATGGCTTTTCTCCGCAACTTCCTTACTCAACCTGGAGCAGGTGCTGTCTTCTACCAGCTATGATGCAAATATTATCACTCTTTTAGCAAGCAAAGATTTTAAATGAAGGAAGATAGAGCTACATGATTTATATAATCCACAGCTAATGTAAAAGAAGTCAGGAAGCAACAGAGTAAATGCGCTAGAAAATGAGAAAATGGGAAGGACTTGATGAATTATCCTAGACTAACATAAATATATGTGTTCAGAGTATTGTATTCAAGTCCAAGTCTATAGGTCAACTTCCTCTCATTCGAGACTAACGTAACATGAGTTCCTTCCTACTTTCTCCCCTCGACATTTCCAACAATAAGAAACTCTGGGAACTCGATTACAGAATTCCAAGGTTTGTATTTTCAATTGCCAGCCATCTTATATTAAATTAAGAACGGTTTAGCTTCATCTATGTTTTTGGAGGCCAGGCGTCGTAAACATGCGAGTTCAAACAGTAAAAGACTTCATAGTTGTGAATTAATCAGGGGGTTTTATTCATGTCGTCAAGGGGGGAACATATTCTATAAATCATCCCATATTTCAAATCTTTGCACTGTCTTAAACACTCTCCACCAAATCATTAATATATGAATCTAATAACAAATCGAGTGCAAAGAACAAAAGACCAACCTGCAACTCAAGAGATGGTTGCTCCAGCTTCTCAAGATTCTTCGAGTGCAAATTATGCCTTTCCAGTATTTCCTTCATGCTTGAAAAAACAAAAGCACAGTAAAGTCATTTCCTAAGATGGCCTGGAAGTTTGAAAGTTTAACTGATCTTTGCTAGTTATTTTAAGAATCAAGCAAAATTAAGATTCAATGATATAGTGAAATTGACTCAGGAATGCAGCCCTTCGCCTCATTTGGTTTTCCAAGAAAATTATAGAGACAACATTACAATGAAACTCCAAACTAACTCTAATTTGATCAAAAGCTGTGATTTCCCGCGTAAATACAACAAAGAAACTTTGTTTTTCAATCTTCTAGTGAATCTTGAAAGATTTATATCAAGTTTTCTTCCCACTCAGTGCTTGAAAATTAAAATCAAGATATGTATAGTTGCAAACGCGCATAGTGACAAGTACTTGAAAACTTCATGGGAGAGTAAATCCAATGTAACTAAATTATTTTTGCAATATCAAACATCACAGTGAAATTATATTTCTATCATAGATTTTCATAACCAACAAATTCCATAATTCAATTTTATAAGTGTTGTCTTGCTCTTGAATTCAAGCGAATCACCCTTTAATTCTTTATTATATCCAAAATATTAAAAAGATCAGCCTCTATATATTTCTTACTAACAGTGAGATTATTGTCGTAGTAAATTTTACCATGGCCTTTACAAATCATTTCTTCCCTTTTTTACCACTTGTTTCCAAGGCATGACATTCAACCATGTCCAGGCTTGCACAGCGTTTTTTATGGCTTTGATGTTGTATTTGACCTTACAGAGTACAGCCGTAGTTTTGACCTCTAAAATTGTCCCAGTCATGCTATTAGGCACGATATCATCCTTCGTTTTTCAACTTCCAATTTAATTACAGTGTTTTTCCTACAATATCACAAGGTAGTTTGTTGACTTTTCCTCTCAAATCAAGTATGTGTGATTGAGTTTATACTACAAATCATTAGTTCATATGCCATGTCTTCTCCGCCGAGTAACAAGATATAGAAGTTCCATGCAAGTATCCATGAAAGTATCAAGCCACAAAAACAAAGAAAAGAACATATATAGAAATGTCTGAAGTATTCAAAAATTAATCACAATCAATGTATCTGCAAATGGCTAATCGTTATAACAATGTATTAAAAAATGTTATCTTAGAAGACTACGGCAAAGGCAACATTCAAGCGGATTTGCACATGCGAATGCACCTGTCTTGTTAAGAAATGCAGTTTGGCACAAAACCTGTTTTCCATTAGTTATCAATATTTAACTATATTAGCTCCAAATTTTGACACAGGAGCCGTTTTTATTTTAGTTTTCCTATATCTAGTTTAGGAGTTATAGTTCTTATAAAGAAAAGAATTTAGGTCTAGAACAAATATATATAAGGCTGCCTAACTTACTTTTCAGACATGTTCTTATAATCATCATCATCATCAATTAGAACACATTTTAGAGGTTTTCTACAACTCTAAACCTATGTTTCTAGTTCCAACTCCAATAAATTTCTCTAAATGTTTGGTAGGGCGGCACACAAAATATTTCTCCATGTGGCTTCCTATACAGCACCAATCAAAACCATATTAAATACAGCTGATGAGGCTTGTAAACCAGTGTTCCAATACAAAACGGCAGTCTTTGTGGTATTAATTATAGTAAGAATAGCAACATGTGCCATGCATTTGTCATCAAGTTAAGGAAATGTCCTACGTAATTGCCATTTTCCCAAGTCAGTTGGATGATAAAAAAGAACTTAGCAAGAGGGGCTGCGAAATTATTATAAGATCCAAGAGGCTAATCTACAAAAAGAAAGAAAGAAAAAATCTGAACTCTTTAGCTAACTTCCTTGGTTTCATCTCCGTCCATGTAAAATCAATACAGCTTACAAGTTGAGCCATGAGGTTGCTGTCTTCTTCCATCTTCTATCATAGCTTCGGCTATTTTGCACATGTTTAACGATCATTGACAAATCGACCATAGAAACTCAAGTTTGTTTTCCTTAAAGGGCATCCTTAATCGCAGTGCACCATTTCAATATACATGTGATGATTAGTATCATCATGTATGCATGCATGTGTGTGTTGGTATTAGTTACATTAGCAAAACAAGACAGAAAAATGGTTAAAGTTTTCGCACAAATCTAGAAAACTAATAACCACAATTTCTAACTCCAACACCACCCTATCTTATTTTAATGTTTTCGCACCTTATAACACTAAAACAAAGAGACAAAAATAGCCTAGAAATCCCCACTTGTCGAAGATCAGAACATCAAACTCTCCGATCTCTAGCAACAGTTATATCAGGTCACACAAAGTAATTTTAATCCAACCAGAGACGACACAAGAGAGAGAAAGACCTTGAGCTGGAGAACTCAAAGAGCTTGCCAGTGGAGGAGAAGATGATGAGAGCAACATCAGCATCACAGAGAACTGAAAGCTCCTCAGCTTTCTTGAAAAGCCCTCTTCTTCGTTTTGAAAACGTGACTTGCCTAGCGGTGGCGTTATCGATCTTTTTTATCTGAATCCTCTCTCTTGCCATTTTAAGCTAAGAAAACAGGAAAAGAAAAGGGATAGCTACAGAGAATAAACCAACATACAAAGAGAAGAACTGGGTTAGTGCTGCATAAAAGAAAACCAAGACACTCATGAGTGGAGTAAAACAGGCGGCATTTTGCTAAATTTAGAGAGGAACCTGTGACAAACCCTAGTTAGAGAATTCTTTTTCAGATCCAAAGAAAGGAAAGAGAAAAGGAAACACCCACCAGTTACAGGTCAAGGAAAGTAGTAACAGAGACGGGTTTGGGTTGGCTTGGCTGTGCTGTGTCAATTGACAAGCACTGCTCCAGTTATTAATTAGTAGTAGTAGTAGTACTTGCTTGTAGTTGTTGGTTTTGGTGCTTCCTTGTTTTGTTCTTTGTTGAGAGAGAAACTTCAGAGAAAGTAGAAAGCAACCAATAACAATGGGAAGAGTGAGAAGACAGGAAAAACTAAAATCTTTAAAATAGTGAGGCAGGGTGTGGCCTGTGTCTGCGCCTCTCTTCTCTTTTCTTTGGCTTTGGAATTTAGTAATCAAGTTGCTGCCAGAGGTAACGTAAGCCTGGGTCATCATACGAAGGCCAGTCCAGTTTTTGTCTTCGCATGCAGCGAAAATTCCCTCAAATATGCATTTCTCGGTTTTAAAAGCGATAGTAAAGTACCGCGTGATATCGATATTTTTATTTTATTTTGTTGACAAAGATATGACATAACAAAACAACTTAAATATCTATCATTCATGGTATAAAATGTTTTTTTTTAATAATTTTTTATTTAAAAAATATTAAATTTTAAAAAATTATTTTATATCAACAGATTAATATCATTAAAAAATATTCAAAAATAGTAAGAATCGATTATTTCAAGTCAAATATTTTACATAAAAATACTTTTCAAGTTTTTCTATATTTGTTTATTGAAAAGTATTTTTTTGAAAATGTTTTTCTATATTTGTTTCCCGTAAAATATTTTACAGAAAAGTTAATCAATGTAAAATATTTTACGGTCAATCATCGAACTTAGTTCATTAGCTGAAAAATATTTCTAATTTGTGAAATTCTATAAAATATTTTATAAATAATTATTTACTTTCAATATCATCCAACTATTTCAATCACCACATCCATCTCACCACCACCTCCTCTACAACCATTGTCATCTCACCACCACCACCAACTCCTTCACCATCACCACCATGTCAACACCACCTCATCCTCCACAGTCACCTTTACCACCTCCCTCTACCATCACCGTCATGCCACCACCACCTTCTCCATCACGATCACCGCTGAAAAATATTTATACTTTACATATAAATATTTTTCAAGCTAAATATTGAAAAATAATTAACATGTACAGTATTTTATGGAAAACATTTTACATGTCAAATATCCTATGGAAAAACATTTTATGCAAAATAAATGAACCCTTAATTTAATGTTTTTTCAAGTGAAACACGCAAACAAATAGAAACTACCACATTCTTCAACACTAGCATATGGAAGGCAAAAACATTGTAGCTATAAAATCAATTTAATATTCACCAATGCAGTGTAATGATGTTTTTGCACTTTTAGGAAAATCAATAAACTTGCCTATAGAGGTAATGCAGTCTTTGCACTTGGTCTATTAGTCATTATGAAATTGATCGGGTATAACCAAATCTTTTCACTTTTTAGCACAGTGGAATTATTGAACCACCCTTAAAAAGAAAAAAAATATTAAGTCGTAATCTAGGGATATTTTTATCCTTTTATTCTTATATGAGTAGTACAGTAACAATTATACCCTTTAAAAACAAAACAAAAATGATAAACTATCATCCAAGGATATTTTGTCTTTTTAATTTGGTTTATATATTTATATGCGCACGCGCTTTTTTAATGTCAATTTTGTCTTTTAGTGGATAAGAAATGTATAAAAAAAGGTTGATTATGCATGCATAGCATGCACCAACACGTCATGGACTTAGTCATCTTCAAGTGACACGTCCACAACTTCTAGCGGTAAACGGTGAAATTTTTTGGTGTAGTTAGGTTCGTCTCAACAACCATCTCTCTTATGCCGGCAGTTGTAGCTTTCTGAGCTCTTGTTTGGCACCGGTGAACTTTTCTTTTTTTATCTCTCTCCAAGTTGGTTTCCGCGCATGGCACTTCAAAGTTTCAAATCAGCCATTCAATTTGTTTTATATTCATGTTTGATCCATGTTATTTTAATTACTATTTTTTTATTTGAAATGGTTAATAGAATTGAATTTTTTTTTCGATTCCATATTCCTTTAGATTTTTATCTGTAAAATGTGGTCATTATTCTTTTGATTATTATTTACTTATTTTATATAATTTTATGAATAGAAGTTTTTTTTTATGATTTCATCTTTCTTCAATTTTTTTCTATGTGATTAGATCCTCGCTCATCTTATTTTTTTACAGTTCTTTTTTGCTTTAGCATATTTTTTTATTTTATTTTATTATGATTTTCTTTTTTGAAGCTATTGTTTTTTCAGTTTCATCCTTCAATATTTATTTATTTTATTTATTTTTCAACTTCATCCTCTTTTAATTTTTTATCGATCATATCTTGTCATTTTTCTTTAAATTTCTATTAGTTTTGTTTAAAATGATTTTTAGAATTGAACTTTTTCTTACAATGTCATCATCTAATTGTTTTCCTATGTGCTCCAATCCTCTTTTTTTGTGGTTATTTTTTCTTTGGTAATTTTTTTTAATTTTAGTTTTTTTTGCAATTCCATCCCCTAACGTAAAATTGGTTAGGAATTGAGCTTCTTTATTGAACCCAGGTCTAAGATTTCATGGGTTGCGGATTTAGATGATTAACCGTGGTTTAAAAGATTCACCCATGTTTCTTTATATTTTTTTTTACCTTTTTCTAAACCATATCACTATTTGAACATGATAACTAGGTCACTCTTAGCCACTAAGTTGAACAAGATGCACCTTTTTTTTTCATTTATTAACATGTATGATTGTCAATTAACTCTGTCTCATATATTGGGCAAGTTTTTAATCTTTTTTCAAATATTTTATCGCAAGCAAACAAAAACGACGACGCTTATATTTTTGTAATCTAGTTGTTGAGTTTTGATCCAACCCACAACAGAGTGTGAGCTGAAACCTAGTTTATCTATATAGTTCTATATAGTTAATTGACACAACTTATTATGGACACAACCAAAATCTATTTTGAACGTAAAAAGAATTTGTTTAGGCACTGATGATGTCGTTTATATTTTTAAGTAAATTTTTTATTATTGATTCAAAATTTGAAGCACATATGGTATTTTTTTTTCAGGCACCGAGACAACGTCTTCGATTGACTTACGCCAGCCCGTCAAACTTGTCGGCGTTGTCGCTTAGTTCATGGTCCCAGTTGATTAATAACATCGTTTCTATGAACATGATTTTTATCTAACTATATGATAATAAAAATATACATTATCAAAAAAACAACCAGCTAAAATTTAAATATAATAATAGGCTTTAAAAAAAAATTGCTAGTATTATAAAAAGAATGTTATAATCCTAAGCAAAAACAAACTAGAAAATTAATAATATTTAACAGAACAACATCCAAAATATATTCTTAACCAATTTAGAAATTTAATAGGTTAGTATATTTATAACATTTTAAATTAATTAATTATAGAAAAATAAATTTAGATTAAAAAACCTAAATAACAAAAATATGCCAAATGATTGGGTTAGGGTAACCCCAACACGCCTGACCAATCACAGATGAGTCAATGTGCTAGCTTGACTAGTTTTTTTTTTTTTTTAGGAGTCGACGAAGCATCGTCCACTCCACATTCTTTTAATAACATATGACTTGTCGCCTTATTGTCTCTTATTCGATCACCTTGCGTGATCATGATCCGAGTTCTTAGACTTTGAAAACCCAAAATGTGGACTTGTTTTACCTGAAAATATATCGAAAACACCATAAAAATCTCAACAAACTTATTCTCAACCCAAAACACCCTGAAAAAACTATAAAAACCAACCAAATTTAAAAAAGTTCTCGAGCCTCAAATTGCCTTTTCAAGCAACGTGGAGGTTAAAGAATACCCTAATAAGACTTGTCTCATTAAAAGGAACTTGTTGACACCATTAATGATGTTTTTCATGGTCGAAATCTTGGTAAACTAATAGCTTTCTTTCTCTTTTCACCGTTTTATGAAGATTCTATATTTCCTCTCTCAAGTCAGGGACCAAACGGGAACAAATAAAGTTATGGACTAAAATGTTTGATCTCCAAACTAAAACGATCAAAAAGAAATCTTGGCAAAACCCGAGGAAAATTTTAGCAAAAAAGTGTAGGACCATTTTTTTATTACAGATATGCATGTTGTTTTACCTTTTTTAATTTTGATATTGTAACTTTTAATTTCATGTAAACAATAAAATCAAATATTTTTTTGCAAAATCAAGAGCTAATTTAATAGTGAGATATTTTTTTTAAGACTATAATAGTCTCATAAAAAAAAAAATAAATAATGAAGAACAAGTTCTAATAAATACAATCTTAAAAGAGATAAAAAAAAATAACATAATTAAAGTACCGGAGGGAGTAAAAGGAGCATTACCCCCAATGAACAGTTGTTTTGCGAGAGGAGTTTTAAAAGGAAAGAAAATAAATATTTTAGTTTTTTTTTTAAAAGAAAATTGGTAATTAGTTTAATCCATTATATTAGAAAAGTCACCTCATAAATGACCAAACCAATTTTTTACTAGTTTATATCTTCTTCTTTTTTTTAAAAAAAACAGGGCATACACGTTATATTTTTTTATTGGTTTAGATTTTAGAAAAACAATTTGATTAAAAATTAAAAAAAAAACCAAAAAACTGACTAAATATTTTTTATTTATTTACCACCATTGTCGACGGACCAAAGTATAGGGACTTTTGCTACCTAATGAACCAAATTATAAAAGACTTAATTGCTCAAATTGAAATGATAATGGTGTCTTTGATAAAAATCAATACCACAGGGGTTTATGGTGTGCTACACTCGCATTGCCATGGTGGGCCGTATTTAAATTTGAAACTTTATTATTTTTTTTATAGCAAGGATTTTTATATCAGTAGTTTGTATATCAATTGATATTAAATTCTTTTCCAAAACGATCTTAAATTAAATTTAAAAATGTATCCAGTACTTTAAAATTAATGAAGAGAAACCATCTAGATGGTGGTCCAGTGGTAAAAGTTTGGGACCAAGAGGTTTGCTCCCTCTATAGTCTCAGGTTCGAGTCCTGTGGTTGTTCATATGATGGCCACTGAAGGCTTACATGGTCGTTAACTTTAGGACCCGTGGGATTAGTCGAGGTGCGCGCAAGCTGGCCCGGACACCAACGTTAAACTAAAAAAAAATTAATGAAGAGAGAAATGGGATTGCAAAACCAAAACAGCCAATTAAAATCCCAAATTTAAGCCAGTACATTTATCAAATTCACAAAAAGAAGAAAAAAGCAGAAAAAATAAATTCACAACCCACGTGTTTGGTATTGATATTATACTGCATGTTACTTTTTAAAAAATTATTTTAAATTAAAAATACATTATTTTTTTAAATTTTAATATAAACATGTTAAAATTATAAAAAAACACCTAAAAATATTAATTTAATAATATTTTTAAAGTAAGTGATCTTTTAATTCGTGATTCCCAACTTGGCCTGTTGTTTTACAACCGCGAATCAAACAGATCCACAGTTCTAAGGCCCATTTGAGGAATGAGTTTTGTGGGCTTCTGGTTTTCTAAGGCCCGTTTGAGGAAATGAGTGTTGTGGGCTTCTGGGGTTTTTCAAGGCCCGTTTGAGGAAATGAGTGTTGTGGGCTTCTGGGGTTTTCCAAGGCCCGTTTGAGGAAATGAGTGTTTTGGGCTTCTGGGGTTTTCCAAGGCCCGTTTGAGGAAATGAGTGTTGTGGGCTTCTGGGGTTTTTGAGCCTGAAACACACCCACAACTGTTTAGTTAACTCTTTATAGACCCATGTGGTTTCCATGCTGAAAAAAGCCTTGGAGATTCTTATCCACGGTGGAGCTTCCTATCAAACACATCTTTACAATGAAAATGTTAGCAAAAACTAAATAATCATTCCAATTGTGTATTAAATTCGTGGCAGCATCGAAGTCATGGCTCCAGAGCCCTATTGATTTTTGTGTATGAAATATATATTTTAAAAAAATTAATTTTTTTTAATTTTTTTTAATTTTTAATTTTTTTTAATTTAAAATTATTTTAATGTTTTGATATCAAAAATAATTTTTTAAAAATAAAAAATAATTATTTTAATATATTTTTAAATACAAAATATTTTAAAATATAACCACAGCTACTCTTCTTAACACGCCATAAATTGAGATAAACCACCAAGTTAGGTGTCCATTGACTCTCTTGTACAGGCACGTGAGAAAACACAGAGCACATAATTAATACTCAACAAAGTCAGTAATGTTCCTTGCACTGTTACTAACCAAGTCAATAGACACTTCCGGCCATGATCCAGCTGGGTAAAAATATAAAATGATATTGTTTTAATGTTTGTATTTTTTTAAATAAAATAAAATAAAATAATTTTATTTTTTAAAATTAAATCAAATTTTAATTATTTTAATTTAGTCAAAAGTTAATATACTTGTTTATTTAAATTTGATCAGATCAAGTTGTATTGAATCTCGAGTTAATTTAAATCTTATTTGGATTTATGGTTGCATTGATTTTTCATGAAATTTTAATTTTTTTTAATGTTTTTGTATCATTTTAACATACTAATATAAAAATAATATTATTATTTTAATATATTTTTAAATAAAAAACAGTTTGAAAAATAAACTCTACTAATCTAGAGAGTGTGACAATAGGTATTTTTTAAAGTATTTTTTATTTTGAAATAAATTAAAATAATATTTTTTTATTTTTTTTAAAATTATTTTTAATATTAATACATGATGTTAATATATGTAAAAAAATTAAATAAAAAAAATCAATATTTGTTCACCCCGTGAAACGCAATACAAAAATAGCTTTAGGGAGCGTTTGTTTTCCGGAAAGTGATTTTCGGGAAACCACTTTCCTGCGTTTGTTTGCCAATAGAAAAGTTGGTCAACGGAAAACACTTTCCCGTCAACGAAAAACACTTTCCAGTCAAAGAAAAATTTGGCTTGGTTTCCAGGAAAGTGTTTTCTTTTATTTCGGGAGGAAAACACTTTCCGGAAGTTGTGAAAAATTTAGAAATATCATATTATTTGTTAATTATATCAAATTTGGTCCTCAAACTTTTGATTGCTATATATATATATTTTGTTTTGAATATTTGTTTTTCAATTTCATCCATTAGAATTTAATTTTTATATTAACTTTGATTCTTATTTTTATTTTGCTTTTCCTTTATCATTTTTTAATTGAAATTTTTTATCTATCAAATTTGATCCTCATT
>Ga0307517_10003630_pt1 | contig 23972 bp, 21 predicted proteins | sample 23_EM_MG_FD_194515 | JGI IMG/M metagenome (GOLD analysis project Ga0307517, IMG submission 194515) | Populus trichocarpa ectomycorrhiza microbial communities from riparian zone in the Pacific Northwest, United States - 23_EM | ecosystem: Host-associated > Plants > Roots > Unclassified | place...
AGATTTCATAGCGTTCTTCGACTTCTTCTATTCGAAATTAATTTGGATAGCATCCAAGGGATTATAGCTTTCTAAAAGCACTAGACGTATTTGGAGGATGCATTCATAACATTGTTGAGATGGCAATCTAGACTTTGTTGTCGTATAAGCTAACTCAAAGATATTTTTAAATTTTGAAAATATATATATGAATATCAGTATTTGGATTAACTTACACGCATCTTAAAAATATATATTTATAATGCGGATAGTGAATGGCTATAAAATGAATATTAGATTACCATGTCATGACCTTATAATTGATTACCATGACTTAAAGAGATGATCAAGGATAAGTAAAATAACCGTGAGAAATCAAATTAACAAAAGAAAAGGTGATTAGAAAACATAAAAAAATCAATTGATTTTAGTTTTAGATTTGACAAACCAAAAAATCAAACTAATTTTCTTTTAAATTGAAAAAAAAAAAAGAAAAAGCTTAGGCCAATTACATTAAAGCCTAGAAAAAGCCTAATTAAAAAAATCCACGAAAAAATTTCGATTTTTAAATAGGTAATAGAATTGAACTGATTTTTTTAATAAAAAAAATAAAAGTTTAGGCTCATTACATCAAAGCCTTTTAAAAAAAAACTCAATTAAGAGTTTCATGGATAAATTCAATTTTTTTAAATAGAAAGCCAAACTATACCAAATTATTTGATTTGTACTAGTTTTTTTATATTTCAATATAAGTTTTTTTTTTATAAATAATTTAGTTGAATTTCTTATATAAATTGAACCAACTGAAAGATACTCACATCTTAAAATATCAACGACTTAATACTTATGAGGTTATGGATAAAGATAAAACTAAATTTTCATTTGTTAAAAGACTGGAGAAAAATTAAGATTTTTCAGAATCACAAGTTTTTCCAAAATCATATATTTAAACAAAAATCAGATTTTCCTTTTATCATCATCCATACGTTTTCTTTTACCCTAATTATCTCCAGCAACTATCCGGAGTCTAATGACTAAAATATCCCCATTTTTCTGTCTTTTCTCGAATTCAATTAACGGCCACTAGTCTCTTGCACTTACTTGCAAGATGACCAACTTACCCGCTCCCCGTCTCTCAATGAAATGGCATGGAGCTGGAAACTGGGAGGTTAATTCTGTCATTCAAAATCGAGAATAAGACTATTTTTTTTTCTTTCCTGGCGTGTCTCAGTCAAACTGTCTCCAGCCTCTCTTTTCTTGCCTTAAACTGACATAAACACCCCCAAGATATTGTCTAAAGGAATCCCAAAATCATATTTCCGTCAATCTCCCTCCCATCTTTCTTCTGCAGCTCATAGAAATTTCCACCACCGGCAGCAGTCCACAAGCTATTATTAGATCACTTACATACAGTCGCACAGCACAGAGTCATTTGCTGATCAACAATGGCTTCGATCCAGTTCTCACTGTCTCCTACTTCCTCCATCCGCTCCTCACCATCCTTTGCCGGTTCTCCTGCAAACCCCATCACGCCCCAATACTCCTCTACCCCCACAAAGGATCTCTCCTCCTACTGCAAGCTATCGTCAAGGCAAAAGAATGTGATCAAGAGGAATGGCAGCAGAAACCTGGTTTCTACAGTGAGGTCGAGCTTGGACACGGCGGGTCCCACTTCCGCTGTTGGACAGGTCACTGAGGTCACCAAGGACACCTTCTGGCCCATCGTTAACTCAGCCGGGGATAAGACTGTCGTCCTCGACATGTACACCCAATGGTAATACATATGTTATGTTTGTTTTTCTTATCTCTTCTTTTAAAATCAATTTGCTCTTCGACTCTTCATTGGATTGGATAATAGTAGTATGTACACCTACGGGTTGCCCATCTAGATGTTCATACAGATTATACTACTCCTTGTCAAGAATTCAACTCTCTGGCTTTAAGATTGAGCTTGATTCTGAGAGTCAAGAACAGCTCGCCGTTTGACTGGTATGAAAATGAATCGAGTTTTAATTGGATATAGCATGTGTTTCAATGCAATTAAACATCGGCGTTTTACCCTCACCATGCTCATTCATCCTTTCCCCGTTGAGCTAGCTACATCTCATGGGACGTAGTGCTTGTCAAGCAATTCCACTAGCTATAAGAAAAACTATCGCGTGTTTCATACCATGATAACATATTGATTGCATTATCCGATCACATCCCTAGATTAATACTTGCTTCAATCCTTCCATCTCAGTTCCCATTACTAGTGTTGACTTTGTTTGTTCCTTGTGATTTTTAGGTGTGGCCCTTGCAAGTTAATAGCTCCAAAGTACAAGGAATTATCCCAGAAGTATGATGATGTTGTGTTCTTAAAACTTGATTGCAACCAAGAAAACAAGGTAAGTAGCTGCCATACCTTATTGATCGAAGCTTAATGACATGCACACACGAGAAACACCACCTGGGAGACCACCCTCTGAATTTGATAATTGTTGGCAGCCGTTGGCAAAAGAGCTTGGCATAAAGGTAGTACCGACCTTCAAGATTCTCAAGCAAGGCAAGATCGTAAAGGAAGTCACCGGGGCCAAATTCGATAATTTAGTTATTGCCATTGAGAGTGTCAGATCCGCCAGCTGAATCTCCTTTCTACTATTCCCTCTCGTGCAAACCATTCTGCTTCGAAATAATTACTCTTCCTCTGTGTGTACTTATTTAATGTTGTACGGGTGGAAATGAAATGGTTTAAACCTACAGTTAAAGAAACTGCCTGTGATGGATTTTTGTTTTTCTTTTCCTCTAATGTCGTTTCTCTGGAGCAGCCCATGCATACATAATAATCCAAGTACCAAGGGTAAATTACATTTAATATGATTTGTTCGTGGTAGGTAACAGCATTTCATGTATTAAATAGTGCATAAATTAGGTGGCGTATTGTGCTGTAAGGATTTGAGGTGCGAAATGTTACCACACTCATTGTTGTGAATCGCATGGCATTAACTTGTGTCACGCTTGCCCTGCCTTTGTTGGGAGGTAAATCCAGAGCCAGTGCTGGAGTTTTTTGATGGGCACGCCAACTGTCGATCAAAGAGAAAAATAGCCTCAGCTTTCTAGGTGAATAAAATGACTTGCATAGGGAGGTGGCAGAAGCACTCTTCCATAAGAACAAGTTATCCATAATCTTTCTTTGTTTTGCGGAATATTTCATGTAGATTGCTTCATGTCTTGCATCTCTTCAAGAACAAGGAAACACCTATGGGATCTCGTATAAAAACCAGAAGAATATAAAACTATCTCTGATATCAGGTTTTCTTTAAGACGAATCAGGTTCTCTTTATGGCCGCTACTTTCCACAATCTTTTAACATTATTGATTACAGAAGCGCCAATCTCCCCTTGTATTCTTCTTTCTTTTTACGAAAAAAAAGAAGAATAAAGCCCTAAAACACGCTAATTATGCATTCAGACAAAAGCAGCTCAATTTGGTGGCACAAGGAACTGATGGATAGAGAGGTGACTGATTATGGCGCTGGAACCCTTTTACCGGGAAGTGCTACTTGCATGGAAAAAACAATATGACTCACTAATCATGTCCCACCAGCAATCATGAAGTAAAAGTCTCTCCCTTTTTACCAATTATAGCAGCTAGAAGCAAACATAGACTACCATTATAACAGCAGCTCTTGTCATTCTTCGAGTATATTGGATGCATCACCAAACATAGAAGGGATAGGAGGCAAGAAAATCTATCTCAAAATTTATTTTTACACTTAGTTTAGGAGAGAATTGGCAAGTTTCACTGTACTACATAGCTCACACTTTTACAATAGCATACAAAAAGGGCATAAATCTAACTTGCCATTCCTGAAACTTTAGACAACTGGCAAAAATCTTGAACTGTGGTAGAATTAAATGGATAAAAGAATTAAGAACAGGAACTCACACAATCAAGCACATCCATTCCCGCTCAAGCTATGGCCCATCCAGAAAATACATCTCAAGCTATGGCCCATCCACTACTTGCGGTGCCTCCGCTTTTGTTCAGCTCTCTGCCTCTTGTCCTCATCCCATTCCCGGTCATACATTCTAAAAGCTGATTAAGGACTTGCAATATAAAACAACGATCTTCAAAGAAATAGCGAAGCATGCATTGTATTCGCATCACAAGCTAGCTTGACGGCAAAACTACAACATTGTAATGCTGCATGCCTAATGCACATCATGTCCACAAGCCAGTACACAACTAAACGCAAAATGCAAGGTGTACAGCTTAATGTTGAAAAATTACCCCATCACAAATTACAATTTGCAGCGGACAGGGAACAGGGATTTAAACAATTTTACTGGCTTCCAGATCCCTCAATTGAATATGCACATGATGGCATGCATTATTAATTACTAAAGAATGGATTTTAAGGATACGGATCAGCATCACGACGAGCCATCTTGCCAGCTACGTCTTTACCATGAATCCTTATGGAAGGTTCCTCCAAGTAACTTGTACGCTGAATCGTGCCCCCCTTCCGATCTCCCCTATCCCTACCATCATATGATTGTGACATGCCACTACCAAGGGGAGGAGGTGGTGGGGCAACAGGAGAATATTCACCAGCTTCCCCAGTTGGCAGATGATCTCTTTTAATTTTCCGTCTCTTAGCAGCTGCACCAGCATCCATTTCCTCCTTCAAGAGATGGGTTTTCTCCCTCTCCCTTTCTCTTTCCCTCTCTTCCACCTACAAATTACCAACTCAGAGATATAAGCAAAAACCTCTCTTCTTCTAAACACAAAGAGACCAATAAAAGAATAACAGCATCTAGTTGTTCTAAAAAAATAAAAATAGACCATCATCTATTTCTCTTTAATAGTTTGGATAATATTCAAGGCTTATTTTTCTTGGATGATTTCATCTTTAAATGGTACAATATCCAAATTGACAATTGTAGTTCGTACAGTGTAAATCATTCCAGACTCAGACTCTCACAAATTTATGATGTCAAAGCATTTGCACATAATGGATGAATCAGAGCACGGCTGTATAAATATCCAGGGGAGAATCTCTTGCTTGTCTAAGTCGGTAACAGTTCCAATTCAAACCAACAAGCACCAAAATGCAAAACATGATCCATGCCAAGAAGCGATCAGATGAACTTGTAATTTATATTGTCTCTACTCAAACAAGGTAGAACATGTTAAGCAGAGTGTTGCCCTCTGCAAAAAGTGCTAAATATCCAGGACAAAAGAAATTATTCATGATACAGATGACTGAAGCCATTGGGCTACAAAGAGAGCCAAACACCAAAAACTATGGAGTCCAACAATGGGTATGTTATCAAGACCACAAGAAATATCATACATCAACACGGCCCAATGAGAAAAATTTGCTTGACAAGCAAACTAAAACAATTATGAATTACAAGTGAAACTATGACATTAAAACAGCTCACTTTTATGCACTCATGCTCAGAGTCCATATGACCATAAAAGATAGCATTCTATCAATATGCCAAAACATGGAGGAACAAATACCATATGACAGCAACAGTTAAATTATGCAGGTGGCAAATAAAACAAACCTCCTATCACAAAGGAGAGCAAGCGACTATAAGAAACTAAAGAAAACAAAAGTACAAATATCAGTTATACAGGTATATGTTGTCCTCTATTAAATGTCATTGCCATTCCTAGAAATGATAAATCAGATTCAACTGTTTCATACTCAGTCCAATCTTGCATGTATTAAGTGCTGAATGGCCACTTAATTAAGAATCAAAATGGAATCAACGAGTTAGCGGCTAATTCATACCTTAATTGACAACCCCTCTCGCTCTTCTCGCTTTCTCTCACGAACATCATCTTCTTTTCTTCGTTTTGTATCATCTTGTGAAACCAAGGAATTTTCTTCTGATCGTCTTCGTTCTTTCTCGTCATGCCTAGGAGAAAGCCTCTGGGCATGTCTGGTAGTTCCAAACCTTCGGTCAGCATCTTCATCTCTTCTACCAGAAGTAACTGACTGGGGAACCATGTGAGGAGGTAAAGGTGGTGGTGGAGGCAAGTTTTGCCCATGAAAACGATCATCACCCTGAGATTTTTCAGCAGATGTATCATTGTACCGTAACTTGCTTCTGTCATCTTTGGCTTTGTCAGCTAGTCTATCGAAACTCCTATCAGTACCCCTATCCATCCCTCTCTCATCCGAACGCTCTCTTCCATATCTTTCCATTGATTTGTCTCTCGATCTGTCAGCTAAACTATCATCCCCATGGGATTTATCAGGACGCTCCGATCTTTCCCGATGATCCCTATCATATCTATCATTACCTTTATCTTTTGACCTATCCAAAGGTTTATCCGTACTCCTATGCTTATTCTGTTCATCATTTCCCACTTTATCAAGATCCGCAGATCGAGTATCTGTAGACCTCTCTCTTTCAGAGAATTTAACTTCACCCTCTAAATCTCTCAATTCACCATCCCCTTTTCGCCGTTTACTTGATCTGTCAGGTTCTTCAGCAGGACTCGCTCTTTTTTGCAACTTATCACTGGACTTTGAAGCAGCAACAGAGTTATCATGCCTAGGAGAATGAACAAGTTGAGGTGGCTTCTGCACATCAGCAACTTCAGTTGCTTCAGCTTTTGGCATAGGTTTGTTAAGTCCACTATCTGACTTTGATTCAGCACCATAAGAATCAGATGCTCTTGTAGACAGGGTAGATATTTTTCCGGATGTTGAAACTGCATTACCATTCAATGTGAGTGCAGAAGAAACATTAGCAGCACCCCCTTGCCTGCCCTCTGATAAATGAACCTGGATGTCTTTGTCACTTGTGGATGAGGATGGAGTTCGGCCAACAGCTTTTCCAGATTTATTATCATCTTTTACAACATCTTGCTTTGGTGTTTTGGAAACCAGCCGCTTTGTGGAAATTTTCATCTGTCAATAAAGAGAAGGAAAAAGAAAATCAGCCAAAGGTAAATTATAATATATCCTTTTAAGGATTCAAGAAATAATAAATATCTTGTGGGTCCCAAATTGTAAAATCACTACCTCGTGTCTATTTCAACAGAAAAAAGGTATTGTTTCTTTCCCTCGACACAAGGAAAAAAAAATCTCACTACCGCTGTTCAATAAGAATGTTTAACATTGCCTTCATTGACGCACTATATAAAATTGTCTATGTACCATATTGAACACAATCTAGACAATACCTCAGACTCCGCTAAGTTCTTTGGAGCAGCTCTGACAGTGCCATCCTCCAATGTTCTATTTGATGAATCATCCACCCCCTTTCGATTTTCTGATCTTGATGCTCCTACATGAACAGCAGCTGCAGAACCAGCTGACTGGGCATTTGACCCATTGGTTGATGAACCACCTTTGGATTTTTGATGCCCTTGATCAAATTTCGAATGTGAGACATTGTCTGTTCTATCTGACCTCCCATCAGCATGTTTTGCCCTGGATATCTGCTCTCTGGTTGAATTCCCAGGATCTCCATGTTGGCTTCCAGTGTGAGGTGCTCTTCCCTCAGCAGGTTCACCTTGAGAAACATTAAGAGCAGAACTATTTTGTGCTGCAGCTGCATTTCCAGATAAAGATTTTGATGCAGCAGATGGAGGCTTTATTTCAAGATATCCCATGCCAAATTCTTCATCTGTAATCCACGAAGGCTGCAAATAACAAGAAATTTTTTAAATATGTAGCAAGGGAAGCTAAATTCACTAGTGAATCCCACCAACCTTTCTAGCAGCCAAAGCTGCAGCGACACCTGTTGCCAAAACTTTGAGATCCTCCCTTTCATCACTTTTGATTCTAGTTACCTGTATAGAAAAGGAGACAAAGGAAAAGAACTGAAGTTATGGTTTGAAACCATAAAATTAAGATAAATAAAGGTCTCCTTTCTTGACGTCTCTTACTCGTTTTTCAAGGTTAATACCACTCCTTTTAGTAACTGGAAAAACTCCTGAAATTTTTGTCAACAAAATAAGAGCGTTTCGAATTTCCATGTACTCAGATGATTCCAGACACTGAATCAATAGCCGAGACATTCTCTGACTCCATTTCCAGTGTACCTATCACCAAAAGAGCAGATAAAATGAATAAACAATTACCACTAATATGACCAATACCCAATTATGGTATAAAAGTAAACACATAATATCTGGTTTTAACAGATGATTCAATAAATCACATATCTCTGTGCCTTAAATATCAGTAGTGACTGACCAAAAGGTTGAACTTGGCCAAAGGAAAATGATCAAGAAAAGACGAGAGTAAGAAAAAGCCAGCAAAGAAGGGAAAAGTAAGAGGCAGCAATGGGTCAAGTGGAATAAAAACAAAAATGATCTTCAATGTAATATTATCAATGAAGAAAATATAAAAACTATAGTGACCATTCATAAAAAAAAATCTCAAGAAATTAATTTAAAGCTTAAACTTTTTCCGGTTCCCAAGAGGATTTGCAACCAGAATCAATATCATTTAGAAGACCGTAAGACTTCTAGATTTCAACTAATGCCACATATTAGCACTAGTGGATACTTAAAGATGACTTCAGGATTTCCTGAGCATGACTAGTTTCAATATGGGGATCCTACATAAAAATTAGTCCCCAATTTAACACATGTCCAGATATGAACTTAAGAAAAGTAAGACCAATAAGCTCAGTTTGAAAAGTACATTAAAGGCTGAACAATGCATTATGTAGATGAATAGAATTAAATGCAGAAAGGTAGATAAAGAATCAACACTTGATGCAAAGTCATCCAGATGACGAAATATTCAGAAAGAGATTTCAGTTTGTGAAAATGACAACCAGTTGAAAAAAATAAATACAACTTCCATCTCAAGAACTAACCTTGATGAATTGACCATATGTAACCCGTTGGCTGTTTGGAAATCTATAATACACAGCAAATCCAGGCATATTTCCACACTCATGTTCATATATAGATTCATCACTCTGGTAGCAAAGCATTCAATAAAAGAAAAGAAGAGCATTGAGTTAGGGTGCAGGCAAAAAGAAAAGCAAACAAATGGTTATTTCAATCAAACACAAGTGCTAAATTCAAACAAGCACACTCCCGTGTGCACTTGCATATAATTTAATTTAGCAAAAAAATAATTTCTTTTACTTTATGAAACAAACTCCAATTAGTGAAAGCAAAAATAAATCTGAATAACAGAAAGGACCATGAAGTTGTCAATACCTTCCAGTAGTAAGCAATCTTTAATGTCTCATACAAAAACCTTCCAAGTCTACCTGCTTCATATTCAGTACAGCAGCATATCATAGGTTGTAATGTCTTACATATCAGAACATCAACATGGTTTACTGTGTTGAAAAACGGAGTGCCAAGTGAATGAAGAGTATGTACAAACATGGCACAATAAACAGCATCTGGCATGCTGAAAGTACAACGGGGAAAAATACAACGCTGAAGGAACTCCATATTGATTTTCAAAGTATCAGGACAGGAAGTCAGCCATTTGTCCTTTTCACAAGAGAGTCGTCTACGAACAGATGAAACATTATCTTCATGTTTACGGAGCTCACTAGTCAAACGATCAAGAGATTCTTGAATCCTTTCCTTCTCTTTCTTCCTTTTAGTAATTGCTGAACTAGAATTATCAGAAAGCTCTTCCAGAGCTTTAAGAGCAGCATGCTGCTTGGCAATTTCAGACTCGTAACGGTTTCTAGGAACATAGAGATCATAAAGTGTGAGTCCCCAAAAAGTTGCATAGAGATCAGGTGAGAGACTATTCCAGGCTTTTGAAGGCAACATGGTTTTCACAGTCTCAAGAAGATCCGACCACCTACATACCATTGATATATGATTATTCTTTACTATAAAAGTAACTTTCTTCATAAAATCGTTGTTTCTTATTAGGTATTCCACACACAAGTTAGTGTATAAGAAAAAGAATCACAGGCCAAGAAATGCTACAGAATAAAACAAAGTAAAAGACAAGATTATTACGTTACAGACTTATGGGAAGAGCCAAGATCCAGAATCACTCCGCCAGAACATTCTATGGCTTCAGGCTCCAGGATTGCACTTGTATTAGTTACTGTTTTATTGTTTTCCAAGGGCCAGAAAACATCTAAACTGCCAGCGCACTTGAAAAGCCTCATGACTGGGCGATATATTAAAAATGCAACCTAAAATGCACAGAGAAATGAAGATTAAAGTTATGTACAAGCATAAGGATACCTGTCATAAAAACTAAATAATACTGCACAGTAAACAACACTCTAAATGTAATTTATAAATGATCAAGCAGACATAATAGGATAAATCAATGACCAAAATACAGAAAAATTAGAGGCTTGAACAATACAAACACACACAGAGAGAAAGGAAGGAGAGACCTCAGGATCAAGGTGGTACAGGTGGACAAGATCATCAAGAGAGGGAATCAACTGAGCATATGCTGAGGGTGGCGTCACAGCACTACAGAGGAATTCCACATATTGAAGAAGGGTTCCATGACACCTATCGAACTGCTCACTGACCATTTTAATGTAAGGTGCATCCGCATTTATGACAACCCTAGAGGAAAAAAATATATGATAAGTCAGCACTCCAACCAACATCAAGCACATCCCATGGAAAAGAGCATGTCAAAAGTTAAGACAGACAGCAAAAATTACTCCAGAATTTTAACATTAAAACAGAAAAAGATTTAAATAAGAAAGAGGACCAAATTGCGTAAACATTCATGAATAGATGCAAAAAGAAATAATTAGGGACATATACCCATTTCAAATATGCACACAAGAATATTCAGATACATGTTGCACTTGGTGGAAAAGGATTTGTATACAGAGGATAAAGTAAAAAATCATCCATGTTTAAAAAATAAACGTCCTTCACAACCTACACCATTTCCATGTTTTCTTCTCAGAAAATATCCTTTAGAAAAAAAATCTATTATTTTAAGCAAATATATAAGAAATAAAGTTGTACTGCTTACACAGAACGATGTTGAGCAATAAGTAACAAAAGGGGGATCGCTGGCTTCGGTTCATCCTTAGGAAGCAATGAGTCTCGTAGCCTGTTAGCAGATTTGAACAGTGCCTGCACAGAGAATAAATTAGACATAGCTTGTAAGTTGCCCTGATGTGTTGGAAATTCGGTCTGGGAATGTCTGTGGTGTAAAAGTGAAAAGGAATATTGCAGAGTCAAAACTTCCATACTTAGCAATAACAATCTCATGCTCAAGTAGCTTGCAGATATATGCTCAAGTTCAGCAACAATAGGAAATGTAAACTAAATCATAACCACAGTACACTAACTACAGGAATATGTAGCAAGCAAGGGCAAACGAGGGAACCCTAGGATGCCTAGCTTAATCTAATAGCATATATTTGCTCTTTGAGCAAGTTTAGACAACTGAAGAATCTGTCATGATTTTCAAGCTTCAACAAATGGAATCCCCAAAGCCCAAATAAGAAAATCCTACATTTCCAAATGGAACTTGTATTTCAATAAACTAGTTTCCGCAACGGTGTTGATGAAATCACCAGGTCACAAGAAACGCTTTTAGCCCAACATCAGGGTATTTTGACATCACATAACCTTGGATGTGTAACATTAGAATAAGCTTCAGAATCCTCAATCCCAAACTAGAGGGTTTGACTACAGGGATCTATATCATTCACTTTTGTTTGTCTATCACATAAATGTTTCCAGATAATATATAAGAATATAGAGGTAGTATATAATGAAATACCGTTTACTAAAGTATGATTTACTTAGTTGATTTTAGTGCACAGAGAAAAGCTAGATCATTGTCTTAATTAAAAAATAAATCTCAGTGAAAAGGAAAAAACAAATGAGTTTTCCACCATGAAATCCAAATTCAGGAAGAAACTAAACCACTATTTTACTCGGGCATGTGCCTCCATTGAAATAATCAACTTATTGAAACATAACTTGCTACAGTTGCATGGAACACTTAAAGGGAGCAATGAGACCTTGTTAGTTCGGGTTACACCAAAAGAAGTAGCTTGATACCGAAGAGTCTCACTCCCTGCCATTGCATCCAACTGTTCCTCTGTTAGGTTCTCTGTGTATTGAACATTTGCCATTTGTTGAAGAAGCTCCTGACATAATCATAAGACTCCACTATTAATAGGCAACTGGACGTCTAATTATAAGTTATAAATTTTGTAACTTCTAGATCTGAATGATACCTGCAGAAGAACAAGCTCAATCCCCTGGCCCTTTTTCAACTGATTTCCTAGATACTGGAAAAGGCCTCTCAATTCCATAGATGGATACTTCTTACACCTGAGAATAAACAAACTCTCTTCATGCAATTTCAAGTAATCAAAAACAAAAAAAAAAGGAGAAGAAGAAGAGGTAGTTCTTTACATAAAGTTCCAAGTTCATCAACAATATTATTTGTATAACGTAAAAGAAATCAAAGAAAAAAAAATTATATCATCATCATGATCCATGGAGAGGAAGGGATAGCATTTCATCAAATCACTACAAGAACACCAGAACTTCATAACACGTTATGAACAAGTATGGAAATTAATGCATCATACAACAGATTGAGCATCTCTTAAATGCATAACAGCTAATATATAAGAGACCAAATTAGTAGAAGCAGCCACAAGTGATCTCAACAAGAGAAAGCCCAGATAAAATAATTCCACCAATTAAACTTGATGAATTTTTAAGTGCAAATAAAATAAGTGGACTAGGAAATTAGCAAAAGCAATCATCTTAAGAAATTATGAAAGGCTTTGATGATTTTACATTGCACATAGCTGAGGTGGGAAATAGTCAAGTGGAATTGATCTTTAATTTATTAATGAAACTATTTCAAATAAGTGTAGTATCATAGCAGTTCAAATAAATTCAAAAGCTACTAAAACGGGAAATCAACTGTCACATAACTTCAGCAGGTGTTGAACTTGGTGTTTTTGAAGCTTGAAGAGATGGCACATTCAGCATACATGAGCGTAATAAACTAAGACAATCATCAAAGCCATTTATCCATATCGATGCTACAAGCCCCAGATGGTCAACCAACAATCTCATCTTTACCAGTGACCATGTAACTGTTTGCTTGTCTTGTATCTTATTACATCTCTACTCTTTGCTTTATTAATATAAATTATCCAAGATAGTTACCAAATTATTATTATGCAGCACTGCTATCATTAAGATATGTTCTGACAAACAAAATTCAGACACTCTAACATGTGATACACGCCTAACTGATAAGAGCATTGTAGATCAACAGGATTCTTGTAATTAGCTCCCATCACAATCTAGTAAAGGCCGAAGTCGCCAATTAACTTTGATACTGAAACAATATTTCATTACAATAGAAGTGAATATTGAGGATGCCTAGGCACGCACAGTAATGAAGAATGGGAACAAAATGAAACAACAATAGAATCATGAGTTAATTAAGGAAACATCAGCTGTGAATAAATACATCTACACTAAATATGATATAACCTTGCTAAAAGGTAGATTACCAAATCAACACGGCCAAAATCAAACCTCCTATTGATCCACGGACACAATATACATAACTTTAAAGAAAATCCTTATGTACCACAAACATATCCCGCAGACCAGTCACCTGATTCAAACTCTGATTCTATGACCAAAATCTCTGTGGACTTCACCTCAAGATCCTAAAGATTATTCTCACAGTCAACCAAATCATTTACATCCTACCTCCCCCAGTTCCTCTATCTGCTACAGATAACTAAGCTTGCCAACTGCCAGACTATAGTGAAATTTCTGTTCATAAGGAATTGGAACCAAACCCAAAAGGCCACACCAATCACTTCACTCAGACCTTATCCAAACTCATAAAATGCTACTCGGTAAAAGAATCAGCCTTCTGGATTGCATAGGATATATGCAAGAATAAGAAAAGAGGTGATGGATGTAGTGTATACGCACCTTGGATGAGGGCTTATCTATTAAAACAGGATTCCAAAAGGATGGAAATAAACATGGTGTACATTTAACAACAAATTGAGGGCATTCTAAAAATACAAATTTGGAACATGTGGATTTGGATGCTTGTGTTTTGGTATATATGTGTATGAATGAAAGCATGCAACTAGAATGAATGATATTGACCATGACCACACAGGAGGAAAAAATTTTAGTATCCCTGAACAGATTTGTGCTTATAAGATTATTTAAGCCATGTAATTGGCCACAATAACATCAAGAAGAAGAGCTTTGAGAACGAAATGCTCAGACAGGATAAGGAGGCAAACCATGAAAAGAGGGAGAGGAATAAAAGGGGAGAAAAGGTCAATGTGAAAAAATGAACAGAACCACTTAAATCCCTCGAAAAGTTTGTTAATTTGGCACAGTAAAGACGACTGAAGAGGATAAGGATCACAATCACAGACCAGAACCACCAATCATTAGAAAAGTACAGAAAAGCAATTGATAAGTCTGATATAAACAGATGAATTGTCCCCACTGCTCAAGAGGTTTGATTTTTTCTTAGCAAACTATGCTCCTATAGCTAAGATGTCCAGAGGTAGCAATGACACTTCATTAGCATTCAACACATCCTTTATAGCAGCTATCAGGAAATAAAAAAAAAAATTGATCTCCCTTAGTTGAAACCTAGACAAGAAGTCTATCAAAAAGCAGCCAAAGCAGCATTACCTTCCCTGCTCCCATCTCTCTCTCTGAAATAGGTTTAGCACAGTATTAAGAAAATAACATGAGGAATATTAAGCATGTGCAACCCAATTTTATGACAGTGGTCCTTGATGATTATCCAGTGACTATGCAAAGCACGGAATTTAAAAAGAGGCACAGAAAACTTCTCTGAGACATGTCAGTAAACCCCCATACAGTATTCCCCACCAACCTAGTTGGATGACTAGACAAAGACACAACAAAAGAAATTAAAAGGAAAAAGAATAAAGAATAAACTACAGGTTCTAATCGCCAGAACTTCTAAAAAGGAAAGGGAGTCAAGACAGTTATGCAACCCCAAAAATTGCCAGCCTAATATTTCTGAACATGCATGTGTTGATATGACACTCTTTTTCCAGAATAAAAAATGTTTTGCATATTAAAGATATCCAGCAGCCTATGCACATGCACTATAATCAACAAAAAGAAAAGCAAAGTTTTGTGGACTAAAGTGAACTACCCCCATTCAATGTCTTACTGAACAGCCAGGCAACATTGAGAGCTCTGACATATTTCTGAGTGTCACCTCCACAGAGTTTGATTTTACTTCAAAAGCCTTCATGCCACGCATGGCATTCCAAATTAGCTATGCACGCCTTCCATAATCATGAAGAAATTGTGGAGCCCTGGAGAACATTAATGTCATCGCCAATACAAGCTAATGCAGCCACAATCAAAACAGAGTGCTCTCTCCCCATGTTCAGAACACTCGTCTCATAAAACAACAATACACTTCTGCAGGACTCACATTGGTAGGATGTAGTGAACATCAGTTCTGACAAAAACATATACTGCTTCCACGTTACATTATTGGAAACACTCATTGAAAGAAGCATCAAGGAGAAAGACAAGTCTGACAATAATCTGAAATATCCAGAACCAAACTGCCTTCAAATTTCAGACCATACCTAAACATAAGCTCTTCAGGAGGACAGTAAATTAAACACCAATTCCTAGCCATTTACATGTTCGCTGAGAAAACCCCACCAAATAGCACAATTATGCATGCAAGAGACTTTCCATACATTCCACCATCAATCAAAATCTGCAACTTAAAGAGTATTTCAACAACAAGTACCTTTCAACAATGAACCGTATATCTCCGTCCCTTTTCTTACTTCAGGGTACTAGCTTGCTACCATTTTCCAATAATGTCTTCATTACAGTCACCAATATTCCAAGTTGCATTAGAAACTCTAACGGCAAGTTTTACTGAAAAATCCACCTCTGACACAGAAACAGCCCTTCTTTGAACAGGTTAAGTCATCAATCTTATCTGAATATTTATCTTGAAGAGACATAGAAGAAATAGAACCAAATGGAAGTTTGAATAATGCAATCCCAATGAACCAGGCGACCAACCCCCAAGCACAAAGCCAGCTTTATTGTAAATTTCCACTGTTGATTCATAAAATAACCACCAACAAGGTCACTCATGAATCTCAATGATCAAAGTAAGGTACGTCAAACTTGAAAAGTTGTCAAAGAAATAACATTATTTTCAAGTTTGAATAATGTAATCCCAACTACCCTTCACTTTTCTTCTTTTTTTTGTTTTTTATCTGCCAACTAACTCTCTTACTCAGATATCATTTCCCATTCCAACAACCTTCGACTGTTTCCATCTCCAAATCCCATAGATTTCTCTGATTAGTGCCTATTCAATGCCAAGTCATGTTGGAATTGTGCTAACCTCCTAAATCAGGGACTCAGAAAATCTGCAATGTCCACAACAACCTCAGCTCCAGTTATCCTGCTTTTGCTGAGTTAAATCTGAAACCTGGAAACTGATGAAAAGCTTCCCAAGATACACCTAAAACTCTTAATAGAATAGTTTAACACACAGATAGACTCCAAGGATAGACTCCAATATAACTCATGCAAAATATAATAAAACAAAGTTGACAAGCAGATACAAAAACCAGAAACCAAAAGGGAAAACACCAAACACATACTTATGATTGTGCATATCAAAGTTCAGCAAGACATCCAACCTTTACAATAGATTAAAAGACTCTCAACATTGAATTCTCATCTGCTAAGCAACCATATTTGTTAAAGGCTCTAGTTTTGATACAGGGGCAATATAAATTCTACAAGTAGAAAAACACACAAAAAAAAAAAAAGCAGTGTTTTGGAAAAGAGGAAATGTAAACATACAGGTGACCCCAGAATGAAGCCAGTGATTGAAGCCAGTCTGACAAATTAAGGCCATCATCTTTCAGCTTATCACGGCCACCTTGCGCTAACCGCTCAATAACAACATATTCCAAAATATCATACTCGAGCTGCACGGATAAAGAGATATATTGAAATGACTGTCAATAAGCATCCCTAAATAATTGTATACACAAGGATATGCAAATTGTTCATTAATTTTGCAAACATTGTTGGAAGGGTCAACAGATCAGGACTCAGGCTTTTTTGTCAGTGTTCTTGCTGTTCAGATTAATGACCAGGAACACAATTGTTCTATGTGAAGTTGTGGATGTACAAATTGGGTGGTGGTCCCATAGATGCCAAATCCAAACACATCCATAGCTGAATTTAGTTTAGGCAAGTTAGCATTGTGCCTGCATTTTTTATACATACAAATATTCTTAGTCTCTTATTTTGTAAACAATTTTAATCAAGGCTAAATATGTAATTTTCATCAAACACTTTGCATACACTCTGTGGTCTGTGCAGTCACAAGAAAACATCTGCAAATCTTTCCCTCCTATTTAAATGGATGTTACATCTCTCTGTCTCTTCAGCAAGAAGTGAATCTTTTCCTCCTCAAAACAAAATATCATCACTGTTGTCTTCAAAACCAAAACGATCAACTTCAGAAACCTCTTTTTTTTTAATATACCAAAGACCTCCTTTTCTTTTACCAATACCTCTTTCTTTCTTTTCTTTTTTATTACTTTGATGGCATCATAACTCATGCCATTTTTGTCAATTACAGTATTACCAATCTTCTACTTCTAATTTAACATTAAAATAGAGAAAGCTACTGGTCAGTTTTAAGAGCACAATTTCAATCAGCTATGTCTGTTTCCTATCTGAAAGAAAGTAAATAACTTCAATTTCAATTGCCTTAGCAACTACTCTGATATAGCTTTGATGAAACAATGAAATTCCAATCCTGAATTACATGCAAAAGGAAACGAAGGTCCGTCTTTCACATGGACTGTTTTCAAGAAATAGAGATGATAAATTGCAGTGGAAAAATTAGAGAATGAAAACTAGAAACATGAATATCAATTGAAGAGAGAGGAAGCATTATTTTGGAAAATGAAATGACAAAGCCAAAAAAGATTCTCAACTTCGAAAGGCTGCAAGTACAGATACATTCACACACCAACTACAGCTAGGAAGACATGCTAAACCAGTGATAGATGATTCCAACATTTCTAGTTCTTAATTGATTAACAGATTCAAAAATTAGATTTGAAATGTCAATAATTAAAAGAAATCATGTTATTGGAACATAAATTAAATATTTTTTTTCCAGCTAAAATCACATGAAACTGTAAGATTACAGTGAAAAAGTTTGTGGACGTGTAAAAGTAGAGAAGATCATTAGGTCCAATGCAAGAAGCTTTTATGGCTAAGTATGACTTCATATTTCAAATGCTCAAGGAGAAGTCATTGTAAATTAAGAGAGAATTCAAACCTGAGTCAAATACTTGAAAGCATCTACAACAGGAGAGATCATATCCCTGTACGACTCAATCTGCATGCCAAAAATCCAGCAAATAACTTTACCTTAGATTTGATTTATGAAATACAGATCAATGACAACAAATGCAGCATTTTCTTTAAAAAAAAAAAGCACCTGGTGAACAATTGTTCTAAGGACAGTCATCGGGTTAGCATGAGCTAATTTTGCAACCATCCTACCCAGCTGCTTCAAATTTTCCTTCGCAAGCCTTTTCAATATCCTTCTAGTATCCAACTGCATGATAACAAAGAGAAACATACAACAAACACCAGTAAATAACAATGAATAGAGTATGATTATCTTAAAACACCAAGCTTGCAACAGTAAATTAGGATATGCATATGGTACCTTGGCTGTTTGTCTAGCAGCCAAAATCACTGGATTCCGCTCATCATCTTTTTCCCATTCACCATATAAACGATATCGCACCTGGTAAAAACAGAAGAAATTTATCTGTCAAACTTAACCAACATCAAAACTGGAAGTATCAAAAGACGGTTATAATGAAAGGCCAACCTCGTAAGGAAGGAGACTCATTACTTCCCAGATCTCCTGCCCAACAGCTGGATTTGCAGGTACCAACTGTAAAGAAGGAAGTAAACATGCTCCAAGGGCTTCCTCAACCCTTGACCTAGCTTCCCTTAGGTGCAAACGAGGAACTCGATTTCCAGGAATAAGAAGTTCACCATTTAGAGCTCCATCACCACTATCTACAAGCTCAAGTGCAGACATATAGTAACCTCTTAACACTCTACACACCTATCCATAAAGAAACCAAAAAAAAATTAAAATAAAACAAATACAATGTAGATGAAAAAATTCACCAAATATTAAAAATTAAACCATGCACCTTGTGCAGCAATAATGTATCACGGTAAAGATAAGGTCCAACAGTGACAAGCATCTGAAAAAACTCTTTGGGAAGATCAATGAAAGAGACATGGCCTGAAGAACTTGTCACGCCCATAGCATCAATACCAGCAATTCTTGGTGACCCACAACTTTGAATATGTGTTTGACGAATAATATTATATGCTGATGAGACCAACTTTTCAATGAGCCTGAAAATATATCACATCAAATACAAACAATAAAATTTCATTAATTTTCCATGCTGATGGGTGGCAGAAATAATTGGAACAGAGAAAGAGACTTCTTTGTTTAGATTCTAAAAATTTACATAGTAACCTCAGTGCACATTCACAAAGACTATAAGGTGTGTGTGTGTGTGCCTGTTTTACAATGAACGCAGATATAAAAATAAATTCAAAACTTTACCTAAATAAGCCGTTACATATTTGAGTATGTGCAACTGGATTGAGAGGAGAGAGACGTTCAAAAAGTACATGGGCATGATACCTGACAAAACAGAAGCCACATGAATATGATACCTTGGGAAAAAAGCTATGCATTACAATTAAACTAGTGTTCTACCAGTACATTTCTGTGGCACATAACAAAAATATCCATATGTTTGAGCTGGAAGAAATCATCTTTTTATGGAGTATAAAAATGACACTCATTTGAAGCAATAATTATTGCAAAATAAGAAGAAAAGGAAAAAAATGAACTTAGTGGCATTCTACTAGTGAGACCATTTTTAAAAACCAAAATATCTCTGTTGAAAAACAAAAAAGTTGAAATGCATCAAAAGCTGGAAACAGTTTACCAAAACAAAACTCCCAAAACTACACATACAGTTTCACACCAAACAATATAATCTCATCTCATAACCCTAGAGTCAAAACGCAACCTCGGCGGCTAAGATAACTCCTAGTAGAAAAAACATAGAAACAATGGATGAAAATATATTATCTCATGTTCTTTTCCTTCTTTTCATCCATTCCCCCAAACTCAATTATATAAATGAAAAGTCCTAGATAGTTAAACAATGAATAAAAAGGAGGGATCACATCATGGATGAAAATAATTATTTTCAATACTAAAGGAAAGAAACCAAAGAACATCACTTGACATTTAATTTTACCATAAGTTTTAAATAGCAAAGTAGGTTACAGGAACAAACATCGGCAAAAATAACTGACATGGTATATTTGAAATCAAGAATATCTACCAAATATCTAAAAGTAGAGTCCAAAATTTATTCAATCAATAAGAATCATGGTGCAAAAGGGGAGAAGACCAAACAAAAAGAAAGACAGAAGGAAAACGATGTTAACATTACAATCTGCAGACAATATTAAATCAAAGGTTTAGTATATTCTCAGATGAGAACCACCATTCAAGAGAAAAGGCAGTGGAAAAGTCTTCTAGGTAATTACAAAACGAAGACTAAATCAATAGAATGGAGACCAAGAGACATCATAAGCAGAGAATAGCAAAGCCAAGCAGGAGTTATTTCCATAAATAATAACAAAACAGAATGTTAATAAAAGAAAATATGATAGACATTCAGAGAGCCATCTCTTCATCATACTACATCGATTCGATTAGAAGAGAGTGAGAAACAGGAGCAACTCTGGAAATCACTCAGAGAAAAACAAAAGTACATGAACATGAAAAAGTTCCTCAGCAATGCAATGTCATTTGTGGAAAACATCAAAGCAGTTGCCAACTGACAATGATGACAATGGTATCCAGAGAAAACAGTGGCAGATCAATGGTAGACATGGATGGACATGCATGAAGAGAAGAAACCAGGTGGACAAGACCTATCCATTTGGACCTTTAAAGCTTTACTTTTCACTTTGTTGAATATGTTTCATGACATTTTCTTGGAGGGATAGGTGACAGTCCAGTGAACTGCATCATCCAATTTCAAGTTCAAATGTAATCTTGCAACATCACTAGAGAACTTTCATGTTCATGTACCTTTGTTTTTCTCATTGAGCTATGATATCTAGAGTTCCTCTTGTTACATGTCCAATTAGGTGTGATGCAATCAATTCAAAGCAAAAACTTTTTATGAATGGGAATTAGCTAAGTAATTCAGGATATTTATAGTGCATCTGTTTTGCTGAAAATATTTTCCTGGATCTTGGAGAAAGAGCTGTTTTCTATTGTTTGACTATATTAGGGAAAACAATTTCTTGAATAATATATTATTTTCATTGGTAGTTGTGAAGTAATGGTGGTAACATGGTGATAGTGGGGTGATTGTAGTAGTCTGGGCATGGTTGCATTGGTATAAAGGTATAGGTGTTAAAGAAGTGGTTGCAATGGTAGTTATGATTGTAACAGGGTGGTGCTGCTGCTGGTGGCAAGGGAGAGGTTGTTGTTGTGTGGTGGTGGTGATGTGGTGACAGTGGTAGTTAAATTGGTCTGTTGATTGTGATAAACATATTCAGAATTGGCAGTCCTATGAAAATATTTTGTCCTCCTCCATGAGGCTAAAATGTTCTCCCCAAAAAAAGCACCATTTATAGTTTACTCGGATTATATTTTCCTTAGAGCAGAATGTCAAGATTAAACCTACCAGTCATCCACAGAAAGGAAACCAGTTAGCAAGCCTAAAGTTTGATTGTTTTCAAGCTCAGAGAATCGTTCGGCTACTGCCTCAGCTTCCATGTCTAAGGCAGCAAAAAGATCTACGGTCACATCTCCTTGTTTCTCATCATCCATGAGGTCTTTTCCAGTAGCAGCCAGATTTATTTTTCCAATTTTGTTAGCCTGCAAAAATTTGCATAGAAAATCAAATCAAGAATGCACAGATTACAGGATTAAGACTAAGCATACTCTGAATAAAACAAAGCACATAAGCACTTCAAACAAACAGAAAAGGAACATGTAAAGCCTTCACTACAAACCATTGATATACACAAATACATTGAACATGATGGTAAAAAATATTAAAAACGAAAACAAAACTGAAAGCAGAAAGACATAGTGGAATACTGTAACAAGGAACAATAAGAATATGGCAATATACCTCATCCAGCCGTTTAGAAGAAAATGTATTATAATGCTCAAAAGCCTCGTCATCCTTGGGAAGTAAATGTGCACATCTGCAATGATGAGCAAATTAAATTAGTTCAAAAGATAAAAAGAACAATCAAATAACCAATTGATACAACAAAGCAAAATAAAAGAATGATCAAATTACAAAATACAAAACATAAAAAAAAAAAGCTGCAGCACAAAATAGAGGCATGAACTAAGGCATAGCGCAGCATAAACTTCAGAACGCTGTATAAAGAAGAAACAGGTAACATATCACAAACACAACAATATTTTCTCACAGCAAAAATCTGATGCGCATTGCCAAAGTTAGCAGCTGAAATCAGTTGTTTGATCAGTGAAGGGTTTTTTTCATCATAATAGGAACAAATTATTAAGTACATGTCTTAATATAGGTAAATGAATGTGATCCTGTTCAGGTTGATTTATCAATTAGGATAAGCCTGATTAGTTACTACTTGAACATTTTGGCTCTTATTTTGTCAGGCACAATACCATAACCAACCTCAATTGACCATCACATGACTCACAACTGCCTCCTAGGAACAGCCTAGAAAATCTAATGAATGAAGGAATCCCAAGTGAACACATGTACATTCAATTTACGAATCTTTTCTTAGAAGTAGGGATCCTTGAGTGATCTACAAGCAATATCTAATGAAAGGTTGGCTAAGCAATGCGTATTAAAATGCCTTGTTGATAAGTGGCAATTTGATGGGCATCCATCCAATCCGATCCAAATGGATAGGTTTTTTAGGTAAAAAATGGTTTTGGTTTGGATTTGGATAAAATCTGAAAAAATATTTGTGCTTATGGTTTTCATGCTATTAAAACCGAAACCCGAACCATATCCAATCTGAAACACAGACACACACACACACATTAAGTACAAATATAATTATAACTGGAAAATATTTGCAGTTATGAGAACCATATCCGATCTAAAACACAGAAAACACACACACACAAGCTCCCACGTTCATGTGTGCGTGCATGTGTTGTAATACATTTTTTTTCATTACTTATAAATACTCACTAACTCTGCTCACAAGCTCTAAATCTAGAACAATCTCTAGCTCTCTGCTTTCTGTTTTTTAACTTATTTAGTTGTTGTTAATAATATGATTATATGTTAATAATATTTTTGACCAATTTATTAAAATTATTGAATTAAAAAATAAAAAATCACGCACTCAATTAAGTCTTTTTGAAAAAATAAGTGTATGGATAACGGTTAACCAAATGGATATTTGAAATCCAATGGTTTGGATATTGTTATCCAAGTTCCTTAACTGATGGGTACTGGATAGGTTATGGTCATCCTACTATCCAAAACCATGGGTACCCGTTGCAATCGATTTTTTTTGGTGTATTGCAAGACTATAAAGACCCTAGTCTAGTATCCTGTAGATAAAAAAAATGCATGATACTCAGCAAGAAATAAATCATCCTCATAATTGAAAATAAAATACCCTTCAAGATAAAGCGCACTCATTTTCTTGTTGATTATCCACTCATTAGACTAGAAGGAACACTATCCTATGCCACACACAAAAAAAAAACACAGCTAAGCATAAGGAACCATGAAATTACAATCAGCTGGTAACCATGAAAGCACTTGAAATAAAATTAAAAATGATTAAAAAAGCATCAATGCTATCTGCAAATTAATTCCAAT
>Ga0307517_10003631_pt1 | contig 23971 bp, 11 predicted proteins | sample 23_EM_MG_FD_194515 | JGI IMG/M metagenome (GOLD analysis project Ga0307517, IMG submission 194515) | Populus trichocarpa ectomycorrhiza microbial communities from riparian zone in the Pacific Northwest, United States - 23_EM | ecosystem: Host-associated > Plants > Roots > Unclassified | place...
ATCTCCTCCAAAAAATAATAATTTTTATAGGCATCTAGAGGTATTTATCAAAAAAAAAATATTTTAGAAAAAATAGTTATTTGAAAAAATATTTAATTAACTCTCAATTCAATCACCAAAAAAAATTTTTTATTTCTGAATATATCAAATTTTGAAACATAGAACTATAAAAAAAAAATTAAAAATCATTTGATACTTACATCCAAAAATAAAAGTTGCACTCAGCAGCCGTAAAAACTAAAAACAGTACTCTTTTCACAACACAGGTTCAAGGCAAGCAAAAGCAGGACTGGTACTGTGAAGTTTGAAGTGTTGAACGGAACGGTTACGCGGCCAGTGAAAAGCACGTGCCTGCACGCTTCCTATTGTTGGTCGGAAAGACAAAACCCTTTGTCTTTTTTTTCGTTGGGTCCAAATCAAGATCTCCAATTCTTCAATTCAGCCCCTTTTTCAATATCCAATCATCATCTATAAATTAAAATTAGAGGTTGACCTCATGCTCATGACTAAGAGATTGTATTAAAACCAAAATTCAGTATTATGCTAAGAAAGAATAAATTTTCTTGAATCTCTTAAATGATTTAATATAAACAATCTATTTTTATCCATAATTAAAAGGATTATAGCTTCAGTGTATTGAAGTTGATGTAGTCGATTTATTCTCTTTCTTCTAGTTTTATTTTTATTTACCTTTTTAACTCTTCAAAAGTCAATATAATTGGTTTTTTTCACTATTTTTCTCCTTGGTAAGAATATATATATATATATAAAACATGAACTCTATAAAAACATCATTCTTAAATAATTTTGAAAGGCTAAATTGTACTTAAATTATTTTAAACGTCATTATATACTATTTAATATAGTGCGTTTTCTATATTTTGAATATAATTTTCTTAATATCTGTTTCATTTTTTTTTCTTTGTTTTTTTTTTATTAAACTAAGTTTTATATATATATAACTTTAAATACTTTAAGATGTGAATATTATATTTAATTTATGAATACAGAGACATTAATATAGTAATATTTAACAAAACTTGAATAATCTACATGCAACTACACATATCTAAAAACTAGTTCAATAAAAGTATTTAAAATATTAATAAAGATTAATTTCTATTTTGTTTTTGAAAAGATTTGAAGCCAATATATGAGACCGCATGAGCAATAGTTAAAAATCTAACTGGCAGACCCACAGCCGTTTTTCAGGGTATCATGATCCAATTAATATCGTCCCCACAACTATAGAGTACTACTCTACTACCATCTTTCTCAAATCTATACCATCAAAGCTAAGCTACCACCACCTCCCCTCCCCCTCCTGATCTTCTCTTTTTCACTAATACATGCACCGCCGTCCACCCTCTCTCTCTCTCCATGGTTTCCTATAAATGTCCACTTTTGTAGTCTTCCCAAACCAACAGAAGCTAAGCACGACCGTCCTTCTTCCATCTAGAACAATAACAACCTTCCAAAACTAACCAGTACTAACAATGAGGCTTGCTGTTGTATCAACAAGGCCATCATCCAACACTTTAGCTTCTGCTTCAAAACACCTCAACCTTACCCACTTCAACATTACTCACTCGTATAACTCCCGAGTATCATTACCTTCTCTTAAGCACAAATTATCAGTGCATTGCAGGGATTTCATTTCTAGATCAACAGCAAAGCTTGGCAAGAAATGGATGGAGTATCAGGGGGTCAATAATTGGGATGGATTGCTCGACCCTCTTGATGATCGTTTAAGAAGTGAGATTTTACGATATGGGTTATTTGTTGAAGCTGCATATCGCTCTTTTAACTTTGATCCTTCTTCATCAACTTACGCCACCTCCAAATTCTCAAGAAACTCACTCCTGGCTCGGTCTGGAATTGGAGAGACCGGTTATCGAACGACAAAGCATTTGCGTGCCACTTGCGGGCTCCAGTTGCCACGTTGGATCAACAGGGCTCCGAGTTGGGTGTCCGCCCAGTCCAGCTGGATTGGTTATGTGGCGGTTTGTCAAGATAAAGAGGAGATTGCCCGGTTAGGCCGCCGGGACGTGGTGATTGCTTACAGAGGCACTGCTACTTGCTTGGAGTGGGTTGAAAATCTACGCGCCACCTTAACTTGCTTACCTGGGAAACATTGCGATTATGTGGATCCTGATGGTGGTGGGCCCATGGTGGAGAGTGGATTTTTGAGCCTGTATACTTCTCAGACTGCCACGTGTCCGAGTTTGCAGGACATGGTGAGGGAGGAAATTGCCAGGGTCATGGAAATGTACGGTGATGAGCCACTCAGCTTCACAATCACGGGTCACAGCCTCGGTGCCGCTCTCGCTACCTTGACTGCATATGATATAAACTCTACCTTTAAAAATGCACCAATTGTGACAGTAATGTCCTTTGGTGGGCCACGTGTAGGGAATAGAAGCTTTAGGTGCCAGCTGGAGAAAAGTGGGACCAGGATATTACGTATAGTAAACTCTGATGATCTCATCACAAAAGTGCCTGGATTTGTGATTGACAACAATGACATGGCAAGGAACCGGGCAGTCCACGTGGCAGGACTTCCATGCTGGTTGCGGCAGCGCGTGGAGGACACACAGTGGGTATATGCCGAGGTGGGGCGGGAGCTAAGACTGAGCAGCAAGGAATCACCGTACCTCAGTAAAAGGGATGTTGCCACGTGTCATGATCTGAGCACTTATTTACACTTGATCAACCGGTTTGTGAGCTCAACATGTCCTTTTAGAGCAACGGCAAAGAAGGTTCTGAATCGGCATCATATAGAGAACTTTGAAGGCAGACGAGATGAGAAACTTAGTAGCTAAGAAAATGTAAATGGAGAAATTGTAAATTGCACATAGTGTTCTCCAAAATCAAAGTGTGGGTTACTATTTTTGTAGAGATATAGATTTGAAACCATTTTTTGTATCCCAAAGTAATTAAAAGGAAATCAACACCCAATTGCACATGAGTGGCAACACTACTCAAAGATTTTAAATCTTCTTTTACTCAATCCAATCACAAAGTTGGGGTTAAATCACGAGAGCAAGTCCTATTCCAAAATAGTTCAATGATGAGACTATTTTCAAGCTATTAAAAATTATTAATCATGATTTTTTTATAAGATTTGAATCTAAAAACATAACAATTTGTGTATATATTAATTAATTATCAAGCTCAATAATCTTTATATATCTATGAAGTTCAAACTAAAACAATCAAGTCAACGATACGATTTCCTATACATACAAAACATAGAGAGTATATATATATATATATACACGATTACAATCTTTTTATACATGAAGAATAATTTCTTAATTAAACGACGAAATGCAATTATTGATCTGCTTCCGTCCATTCAAGTTGATCAAACATAAATGATCAGCATGTTTTTTTTTTTTAGAAAAAAAGAGAGATCACAGAGAATCCCAATCTTGCTCATCAACCAAACACTTGGTGATTCTGGTATTTTGATTCTTTGATCTGTATGCATGGTCGATGTTGTAACATTAGAGACAAGCCACCCCTCTGACCATCAAGGATCGATGCAGCTTGATATTTGACAGAAACTATATAACGTGGAAAACACCATCTGGTACAGCAACAAAAGGCCCGACGGGGTCTATCGTGTCATGGACTTGATATATATATTCCAAGCTTTGATGGGACAGTGGAAGTCGCACTATTCCACACGTACCTCTGTGGCCAGCTCTCTCCATCATTGCAACGGCAAGACAAGCACTTTCCGCCCTCTCTTGCTGAAACTACTACTCGGTTTTGATCCTAGTGGTAGGGGTACCATGCAATTCTCGAGCTCTCGAGCCCTCGGCGGCTTATAGTCCATACAGAACAGAGACCATGCAAAATTAACAGTCAGTCGGTGGTCTTCCTAGAAAACGACTAGCACACACTGTATCTAATCAGATCACCCTTTAATTGTCTACATTTAGCTCACTAATATCGTTTCGGATTCGCCAGTCATGCTCAAGGGCCCAGGCCTTATAATTGTTTCGTTTTATCACCATCTATACATAAATTTTAATAATACTGAATATCCTGATAAATATTTTCTCTATTTAAATAAAACAAATAAATCCTAAGAAAATCTTCTTAATTAAATAAATATTATAATAAAATAATTTAGCTTACAATAATAAGATTTGTATCCCACGTCATGATCAAATTAAGAAAATATTGCAAAGGACGTCGCTTGCGCTTGCAGAATTTCAAGGATTCGACCCGCCGCTCTATAGATTTCGAGCTCGAAGATCCTCTGTTATAAAGAACAAAAAGACTAGAATAACCTTTCAGGTTTATAGTAACGGCTAATTTGGTTTCTATCGTAGTAATACGACTGTTCAATCCGCTAACTATCAAATATTAATAAATATTTATCCATAAGCTACCTAACTGCTGGCGTAAGCCTCTGAAGAAATTGTTGAAATTCCTAATGGGTTTTGACTTCTCTCAACTCTAAAATGGACTAAGGTATTCGGCTTTCATGGTCGAGAAAAATGAGGATTAATTTCTCAAACAAATTTTTTTTTAGAAAGACTCTCTTATATTTAAATTAATATAATTAAAATAAATAACAAATTAAAAAAAAAATTAGAATAAAAAGCATATTTTAAATATCGATTGTATGAGTGGTCCTAGACATTTATGCAACATGCTAGTAAAACCGTGGCCTCGTAGAAGAAATCATGACAGGAAGTTGGCTTATTGTTGGAAACTATTTTCTTGGTCATTGAAAATAATAATTGACGGCGTAGATCAACCAATAACAAGATTTGCTTGCTTAGAGTATAATAGAAATCTAGCAGAATATTTCTCTAAATGTTATGAAAACCAATAAAAGTGGGATAAAACTTTATAAACTGTGATATTTTCTAAAATGAGCAATGGGGTGGCATACACTAACATGGTTGTACAACGACATCGTTCTGTATACCAGCACGAGCTCCCTGAAAATTTGCGTGGGATTGGGATGTGGTCCCAAATACGATTTGTTGAGGGGGGTGGGGGGGGGGGGGGGTCTAAAGGATAGATGAGGCCCTAAACGACAGGGTGTAGTGACCAACAACAATCTAACCGTATTTTTTATTTGGGCCACTGTCAATATCTATATCAAAAAAATTATGAAATATAACAAAAGTGACCATTTACTCCATGTGATGACGAATAAAGGTACATCATACATCATTTTCACACGAAAAATCTGACACGACGATATTCCTCTTTGAAAAACAAAATACAAAGTGTGTAAATGTTACCGATCCACTTGCCTAAGACAAGTGTAAGTATTTAAATTGGGTCCAATCCATCCCTTGCTTCTGATTAAAGGCACTCTCAGAGCCCTATATCGAATTGCATCATAATAAATGAGCAAAATCAGATGAAGTGACTAAAATCACCTTTGATTCGGAGAGATTTGAGCCAAGTACAAAAATCGCAGGGATCGTGTTTGACTTTCAGCCTGTCCACAGCAGTGGCGGTCAGCGGTTTGGCCGGTAAGTAGTAGAGCGCACGGACCTCAAGAAACGGCCCGCGTCCTGCCGAAAAGAGCAAAGCAAAAATGAGAAAACGGTCATCACTTTTGACCTTGCATTTTTCTTGTACCGTTTTATTTTTCACGCGTTTGGAACGCAATCGCTAGCAGCAACAAAAAATAATATAATCCATGTGGAACATGCCTCGACGAGGGTTTAGTTTATGGCCATAAAGGTCGAGAGAGTGAGCGTACAGACTTTCCTTTTTACCCATTGTCCCACTATTTTCTTTCCCTCCTCACAGTCATTGTCAAGAATCTTCAGAGAATAATGCAGATAATGGAGTAAATCTAAGAAAAAAAAGTCATATAGCACTCACTGATATACCTAGTTTTTTTTCGAGGATCGAGTGGTTCGAAAGAAAGTAGTCGGTGGTTCATTTTAGTATTTTTGGTGCTAATTAAAATTGTGAAAATTATAATACATTTTAGGCTTTTAAACGTTTATATACACACTAGTTGTTGACTGTTTACTGGGAAAAAACAGAAGAAGATGCAGTCAACTCTAGCTGTAGAAAAAATTGTATTTTTATGCTTTGACCTCCACATGATAGCAACAACTCATAGAAATGACTAGCTAGCTTCCAACTGAATTAAGCCGCAATGTGTACACCAAACTAAAATAGCAGTTTCGAACTGATCATGGTAGCGCTTAATCACACCATAACCACAAGCTGCTAAAGCACATATTACGTACCGCCCTAGCTCTCTACCATAGTTATTAACCTGACGTGACTCAATATTCGGGATATAAATCAAATTGGTAAATCTATACTTTTTTTAAAAAAAATAAACTAAAATAATATTATTTAAAAAATATATATTACAAGATTCAAAATTTTTTGATTAAATCAATCAAGTTCAAGATCACACCAAATTAACTCTTATAATTTTCAACTAAAATCGATTCAAGCAATTCAAGACTTGACACGATATTGACCAACCAAGTTTAATAAGAATGCTTTCAACTTGGATGGAATAGCTACTCCAAGATTGTGCTATTAAATATGAGATTATTGATTCAGGATCAAGATTAAACCGAGGTGGTTGAGAATTTACTCTCTAAACTCAAGTAATCTTATAAGTTAACTTGCAATCAATCAAAACTTAATTTAATTTTTTTCTAAATCAAAACATTTTTATTTATAAAAAAAAATCTTAAGAAATATCATTTTAAATTGACTCCCTCATCTCAAGCCTTAAATCAAGTAATGGCCGAGCCAAGTTTAATACCTTTGCTTCAAGGGAAAGAGGAATTGAATAGCTCATTCAAGGCATGGGATTCAGGTTCTTTCTTCAAATTGTATATCCAAGCATTTATATGAAATGAGATTCCTATCCCCTCTATTTCCTCCAACCAGACAATGGCCGGAGAATAGTTACAAAGACATAAAATCTAAGTATCATTGCTTCTCCGAGGCATCATATAAATTGCCTGTTCATTAGCAGCAACACAGCAGCTATCAAAAGGTCTTCGGCCCAGAAACTTAAATCCTGGGGTCAATCAACTAGGTTTCTTGCCATATATTTAAAAGAAAAGAGCAGAGCGTGGGAAAAAAAATACTTTCTTTTTCACTATAAAATTTTAGGTTATTTATGTTTTTCAAGATTATCAAGGTTTTTCAACTGTGATTTCAACCATGAGTGCTCCTGCTGCAACCTCTCTAGCTTAGCCTCAACCATAAACATCTCATCTTTAAGGTGGTGCGTCCGCCTCTCCAACCAAGCCACAGCTTCAGCTGATTTTTCACCAGCCCCAGCTCGCAGGCCACCCATGTAGTATTCTGGAGAAGCCACGTGGACAGTTTGTGGTCTGTTCAATAGCACGAGGATGCTCACCTGCAGTTAAAAAGGGTCAAAAAGGCAGTGAGAGTGTAGGAAGGTTATGTCCATGTGGTACCTATCGATCCAGATGACAATGGTACTGCGTAAATGAAAGGCTAATGTTATGCTCTAGCCACTACAAAAACCCATGAGACCGGGGATCTAGGACAAAGTGGATAAAAAATAAACAAGCAGCAATACATGGAGCCTAGGCACATAAGCATATGTAGTAAAAAAAAATGTTACAGAAGGGTGCTGCCGAGCAATGCTAAATTTTGTGGGGGCACCTTGCAACTAACCCTAATGTTTTGAGGTGGCAACACAGTTAACCAAAAGTAAAAAAAAAAAAAAAAAAAAAAACTTCCTTTTCAGCCATTTTGTGAATACTAAACTTCAACTGAGATATGTTTTCAGTTCCTTAGGTTTTATTTTTATTTATTTTTGGGTTCTTTCCAACAAACCAAGGTCATTTATTCTTAACCCAATGCAAGGATCCCAATGACTAGGGAAAATGGAGACTGAAAAAAGGAATAGAAAAAACAAATAGATTTAAATTACTTATCCAGTAGTTATTCCATGGCATCATTTACCACCAAAAACAGCAACGGTGGTTACAAAAACACGGTGACAACAGTCTAACATGCACAAGATGCGTGAAAAATTGAAGACTAAACATTAAAGCCACAAAATTAAAACATCATGCCAGTGTTGGAGTTAATTGAGCAAAATAACTAGATTGAATTATGCATGTCACCAGAAGAAATTCGGGGAATTTGCATACCTGCATCAGGATGATCACAATAAATGCAATAACTAAGACTAGGGAAATTTGGCTCTGGCTTTTAAAAAACGAAAAGAGCTTTGTCACATATTCTCCTAGCGAAGATGCAATGGATGTAGCATTTGTAAAATTTCCCTGCACAAGATCATCGGCCTGTTGACTAACAGCCACAGAACTAGACACCTGCTGCATCCTCACATGCCCTCTTGGCTTGTAAGAGTTTTCTGAAGCTTCTCCAGTCTCCACTTCTCTTTCAGAATGAACTTCTTCCTCATGAATCATGCTGAGAGTCGGCCCTGCCTCTGCTTTAAGAAAATAGGAAATGATAGAATGAAGTTAGTGATTCAATTTCCTGGCAATATCACAAAAAGCAGAGCACATCATGCAGAGGAGGAGCTGGTGTGAAGTCTTATGATGATATGATGATTAACCTTGTTTTTCAAGGTTCTTCTGCTTCAACAATTCATGTGCCTGAAAAATTAGTGAACATGCAGTCAATAAACCCTCCATCCAATATACACCATTGATTTGATAACTCATGTCTAAAAAGAATGAATATATTACCATGTTTATCCATATTGCATAAGCTTCTCGACATTCTTCCACAGTAGAGTGCACTATCTTACCTGTAATATTGCAAGTCATTAGGCATGAAAAATCTAGCACACATCATTATGAAAACATGTATTGCAAAGCTGTTTTCGCAATAATAAAAGCATCCATGAAATGTAAATTACAGAAATGAATAAAAATACAAGTCATAAAAGCTTGTGGGGCACATCCTGACTCCTGAGACTTGATTTCAAGCAATTATTGAACCATAACCCCTGTTCTAAGAAGTATTTATAGCGATAGCATGAGGGAAAGCATATCAGGACTTGTAGCTCATTTTATTCCTATTTCACATATAAAAGAAGAAAGATCATTTTATATTCTTTAACAAAATCCCTGTTCATTCAGATTAGTCTTTCTTGATTACTGTTCGAGAAGAGTTGTGATTACAAGGGAACCTTCCCAGTTCATACTCCAATCTCCATACGTATTATTTTATGCAAGTATTTGCATATAAAATAATCTCAAAGGTAGTGCACCAAGAGAATCCCGTTCGATAAAGATCATTATTAGTGAATCCTGTTCGAGAAGAGTTGGGTGGTCAGGATTTTCCACAGGTTCAGAGATGCAATCCATCTGCAGATTGATCGAGGGTATTTCACACAGCCAAAGGAAAGTGCATTTCAATGATCCTCCCTCTGGTTTATGCCATGTCTGTAAGCTGTTTCTTATGGTATTACGCTAGCAGAGTTGGTAGAGGCTAGTTAGTTTTTCTTTCAGATTTTGGTGCCAAAGGATACCAAAAAATTAAGAACATGATGGTGAAATCAAGATAGATTATGGGAAAAAAATAATGCAACATGAAGCATGTAATAAATGTACGCAATGGCAAACGCAAACCTTTAAAAATAATTTTCTTGCTGAATACAACATCCACATATATCCGCAAAATGCAGCCTTCATTTGATCCATCGCCATCTCTAGTCACATCCCATAGTCCCTGACATTGTACCCATGAAGAGAAGAGGGGCATCAGGTAGGTTTAAATAGTAGAGATGGGCTTAAGAAAGATGGAAGCTCATGCCATGAACTATTTTGAATACTTGCTGCCACTGGTATTTAAAAGTATCCATTCTGTTATAGACTTGTTTTTTCTTTACACAAGTTGACAAATCATTAACATAACCATTACACTGATCTCTATCCACACATTTCATTTTTTATTTCATGAATTACTCGTTTTTTGTTTATTATCTCTTCTACATTAATCTGTCGTGTGAAATTGTTAATTGAATCCTGAGGATCATGACCATTCAATTAGTTTTTTTTTCTCCCTTTCTACTCTCTTCCCAAATTTCTTCCTTTTTACTCCTGCAATCTCCCTCCAATCACTTGTCTTACATAGTAGGTACTTCTCCTAGACATTCTAGTTGACTTATTAGTAAAAGTGTAGTACAAGGGTACCCATGAAGACAAAGAACTGAAGAATTACCAATAGGAGAGGAAGGAATAAATTAAATAAGAGAGCACAACCTTGTAGGAGGCTGGAGAATGAAAAAATTCTCATATCTCTGTTTTAATTCACCATGATGTGACCATTCAATTAGTTGTTTTTTCTCCCTTTCCACTCTCTTCCCAAATTTCTTCCTTTTTACTCCTGCAATCTCCCTCCAATAACTTTTCTTACATAGTAGGTACTTTCCTAGACAATCTAGTTGACTTATTGGTAAAAGTGTCGTACAAGGGTACCCATGAAGACAAAGAACTGAAGAATTCCCAATAGGAGAGGAAGGAATACATTAAATAAGAGAGGACAACCTTGTAGGAGGCTGGAGATTGAAAAAACTCTCATATCTCTGTTTTAATTTACCATGATGTGCCCCAAAATACATAGAGTTTATGCTTCCGAAGACAGTAAGAAAATCCTAGTAACTTAAATCCAAAGAAGAGAATCAAAACGAAATATTGTTAAACCCAGAAACTTCTTAGATGATAGTTAATTTCTAAGAGATTATTTAAATTATAAACAAATAAATAAAATTCCATTTTCCTGTTCAGTGTCAAAAGGTTTTTAATGGGCAAAAGATCATCCAACTTATTATCTCTCCTTCAATTAATAAGAATTCCCTACATCATTCCATCTTCTTTTCTAAAGTCAATTCCAAACCTAGGGGTAGAATGGCTGTATCCTCTCTTATTGTTTGTTTCCAACATATTAATGATGTATTAGGAGTAAACTGCTGACCCAAGCCTGACAATCACAGCTGCTTATGGGATACATGCCCTATATGTCTAACATGCCCTATACAATTCACTCCCAATCTGGAAGAAAAGGAAACATGTGACAGAGAATGGTGAGAGAATGTTAAAGTCCAGGAGGGTGAAAACATAAGGAGGATCACCTAATATCAGATGAATCTATCCAAGAGCAACCAGAACCATTTGATACATGCATTTTAAAGATGCATCCATGATAGCATATGCTTGAAAGGAAATAACGTGACAATTCCTAAGCTCCTGAAATGGTTCAATAACTTCATGTAATTCAAGAAAAGAATCAGACCACAAAAGTTGCACCTGCTATATAAGGGCACCAGTTTCTGACTTCATGATGGTTGATTAACATTCAATATAAAATGCCATTATACAATCTATTTCTTAAAAAACTGAGTGCACGCCCTACTAAATATATGAAAAGGAATAAATTTAAAACATTTATCCATCATATCAGCAATGGCTCAGAAACAGCTTGTACCTCAACGCAAAAACAATCTCCAAAAGGGACGTCACTGATCTGTTGTGATGTCTCGATAACCAGATTGCTGGTAAAAGCAAAAGTAAAATCACGAGGAAGAACAAACAATTGGTCAAATCAATTACACGCTCCACAACCAAAAAAGGAGAGGAATTGTATGGCAAATAAACAGCTAAATAAATTTAATCCGTGCATAGTCTCCATTAAGAACATTATTGATCAAGAGCTTTATATGTAATTTCCACAGATTTTGCTACAAATTTATTTTACATCCCAAGAAAAACTAAAATGATTTGAGCAAAGACCGGATAAGAAATGAGTCCACTTGCAAGAAAGTTTACCATTTGAGGATATGTGAGTGTGACTTGTCTGAAATAGTCTGGCCTCGTAGAAAACAAACATATGGACATCATATAGAAGATAAAATGGATTGAAGTGGTAGGAACAAAGAAGAGAGAGAGTGAGAGACCAAAAAGATCATGGATTCAGATAATGAAAGGTGGTTTGGCAGTAAAAAAGCGTGCAAAGTTTTCACTCTAAACATAGCAGAACAGTAATGGACCCAAACTAGTGAAGTAGAAAGTTTAAATGAGTTGTGTATGGTCCCAATTTAAGCATATACTTGAATGCGTGCACCAATGCCTCTAATCACTTTATTAATAAAGAAAAGATGCACAAAAAGGATAGGTTCAAAGATCAAACTCCTTGAACATAGTCAGGGGCAGAGTGTGAAATTGTGCTGATCCATCAAAACCTAACTCTTACTTACCTTTAAAACTAACCTAATCATAACAAAAATGTCCAGATATAGTGCGCCAGCATACCACCAGCAGCACTATGCTACAAAAATGCCCACCGTGTACTGCTTTAAAAATCCTCAAAAACCTTCCTTTCATTTCCAAAAAGGCGTTTTCTTCCATCTAATAAATACATACTTTTTTATTTTTTTTTTGGTGCTGTAAAATAGAGGATGATGGATAGTGAATTATTATTCCATCTTACTGAACTCATCACCAAGTCATCTTCAAAACTGTAACAGTGCATCTAAAGTATCTCACAAATTACAGACTACAAGAACCTGTTTCTGTAGACTCGAAATTTCTGGACCTCCTGGCAGCTGCCAAATTTCGCACCTGTATAAAAGCACAAAAATTTAAAACTAATATTAATGGGTAGAAAGAGTGACAACTTTGCTGAAATCACCACACAAACCAAATAGATAAACAAATAATGCACCTCCATACCAAAATATATTTTTATAGGATGCTGAAAAGACACATCACGGGCATGCCCAAATTCCTCATTTGGGTACCATAAAGAGCACCTGAATTCTGAAAAGCACAAGAATTAACCAACCAAAGATCAAGGGAAGAATTATATCATCCAACATATTCATCAAACTTAATCACATCGAGAAACTAGGGATGTTTTACTTGAGTAAGGTTCCATGGGAATTCAAAGCAAATTACCTTTATCTCCACATCTACTATGGAAAGATTCAACAAAGCTAGCAGCTTCATCTGAAAAGAACAAATTAAAGAACTCCTCTACCTTTATCTGCATTCCTTAAAATAAAAGAAGATCAGAGAAAAACTCTTTAATGTGGCAATATTTATTGAATTCTACAAGTAGCAAGACAATGAAGGAGCAAATTCAAAAGAAAATACAAGTCAATAAAAGATAGAACACTACCAGAAACTTCGTCTCTCCAACTTCTTTAAAAGATTCACGTCCTGCATATCAGAAACAGTTCAATTAACAGAGAGCAACAAAAAAAATAGTAAATCCACACCAAACATCATCCCAAAATTTTACCGATGGAAAATAACCACAATCACAACATTATTTTTTGAGTAGAAAAAAGCTCCATGACCCACATCCAAAGGATTCAATCCTCTTCAGGCCATGTCTTGCTGGGAATTACCAAATAATTCCTCTGATAGATTTAATATCGAATTCCCAATTGCTTGATTTAGAATTGACAAAATCTTTTCAGTCTCTAAATAAAAGACTCTATATTTAACTAGAAGGTGGAGAAGAACCATATGCCTTACAATCTTGATTATTAGGAAGATAATGTAGCTAACTGGAAAATGAGCTCGTTCATTGCATGTTATATACAAAACAAAACCACAATTAAAATAATTCACAAGATATAACTAACTCTGAGGTGCTTCAAAATTTTCCACATTCCATGCCAAAGTTGTTGAAGATAAAGAGTCGGTATTTCTAACTAGCTCAACATCCTGTTCCACTTCATCAGCTACTTGTATCTGTGTTATTGAGACAGTGCCATTTTCATCGGATGCTGAAATCTTATAATCAGGTGAAGGGGCAGTAGCCATTTGCCTGTATTAACATACATACAGGCAATTTCTGATCGATCCTCCAAAACATGAACCAGAGACAAATTCATATAAACTCTATATGGCTTGTGAAAATACCTGTCAGGGGAATCTAATTCACTGACTTGCTTGAAGTTATTCACCTTTTCAGTTACAACAAGTCCATTATCTAGGTTACTGGTTACAGAAATTGAATCCTGAGGTAAAATCAGCACATAAGAAGGCGACAATGAAACAAACAGACCAACGGAGTTTTTTACCATTTTATAATTCACAATGAAGTAATAAAAATTCATTCAACGAGTTTCCAATGCTTTAAAATACCTGTTGTTCTGTGATCAAATTGGAACCATTACCGTGTTGTAACCATCCATCAATGATGAGCTTCAAAGCTTCATCGCGAGAAAGGAATGATGCAAAGAAGTACTGCCACACTAATAATTGGATTTAGATGTCGCAGTTGTTACTAAAAATTGGAGGTAAAAGAGCACTATCAGAGCAACAATTTCAAGAAATGCCAAAACATAATAGGAGAGGATCAATACTCCATATCTAGCACTACCTTCTTTCCTCCAGCACAAATTTCTATAGCATTAGGGAAGATCCCAGCTGTCTTCGCTCTTTTTACATCCGTAATTTCATAGAAGGGGATTATTTTCTGGATAAAAACACATCAAACATGTCAGGAAACAGTCAAGAATGAGAAAAGGAACCATGAAAGACAGAGACCACAGTAACAAAAATAAAGCTGATGTTCAAACATTACCTTTGTCTCAAATCCAAATATGTTGGAATAAAAGCAAATGTAATGTACAAAAAGGTACATATGCCCCTGCAACATGTAAACAGTAAACAATGCGTGAGTAATTTAGGAAAACATAATCTTACCCCCAGATAAGTTTTAAAAAAAAAAACTTGTATAAACAAAAATTATCACGTAACTCATCTGTGATATCATTTACCTAATGAAATTCCAAGTCAAAAAGATGAAATGCAGCATACTATAGCAATTAATGTTTAATGCATGCATCTCCAAGAAAATAATACAAGTCAGTATCAAGATTACCTGAAGAAGAATACTCTCCTGGAATGCACAATTAAAGTCTTGTATGAGCACCTATTGGGTGGGGACAAAAGATGAAAATTTTAGATGCATCTTCGAATAAAACAGAGGTCCTTTAGAACTGTTAAGATATCCTCTGCTGTGTGTGTGAGAGAGAGGGGGGCAATATCATAAGTTTTAACAATAAGAACCATTCCAGAAAATCTCAAACCATATAGGATAAGATCAAGGTACAAACATGAGCGCGCGCATGCTTAACTGGCAGACAATTACAAGTGCAAGAAAAACTAAGCATTTTGAACTGTCCCATACCTACAATATGTTCGACAGTTTGAAAATGACACTCAACAGAATACTTTTCGTCAGCTTCTTGGCACATTCCACAGCACTTCCATCAATTTTCACCTCATTATTTTTTAAATTTGTGTTCTAACTTCTATTTGATACATTGGTAAGCTTTAGAATCCTATTAACTTAAAGTTACGATTAATCACCCTAGACTGGGTCCAGCTGTCACCACAAAAGAATAAAAATACAATGACATGTTGTGAACCTCCAAACCTTCTTAGATCCCCACTCGAAGAGAATTTCTGAAATGTTACAAATTATCGGATCCCAACTCCCATAGAATTAACAGGTTTTCGTCTTGATAAAAATTCTCGATGATATTAACCTCAAATTTAGCAGTGATATAATTTAACGAAACCAAAACAACTACGAATAACGAAGAGCAAATGAAGATTTAGCATAAAAAAACCCCTAAGAGATACCAAATGAGTACTTAATTCTCTTTTTTTTCAGCTTAGGAATCATTCGAACGAAAGAAAAAGAAATTTAAAAGACATGATCATCCATAGTATAGAGTGACTTACTTCCTCCGTTGGAAGACGAAACAGTTGCCTATACTCTTCACTCCTCGCTGAAGCCTGTGACTGTAAAAAAGAAAAAAACAGTAAACAGTAAAATCCAAAAAAAAAAAGAGCCGCTTGATCAAGTACAGGTGTGAAATTGAAGGAGAAATACGTGAGGATCGACTTCACGGCTAGGACTAGCAGAAATATTTGAGTGATCATTGAGATCAGGCGTCTCGGTAGCGAAAGAAGAACACGAAGAGTCAGACGCGGCGTCTGTTGCTGATTTTGAAGAGAGAACATCCATCGCTGGCGACGTGTCAGGCCTCTCTCCTCCGCTTGCGGATGCAACTGCTGCCATGGCAGAGAACGAGAGGGAGGCAGGGAGAGGGAGATCGATCTAGGGTTTTTGTATTCGAAAGGAAATGGTGAAATTGGACTGGAAAGCGATCGTGGATTGACTACTGGCGAGGTGGTTAAGTGCTGTTCGTTTCCGTTTTTTAGGATAACGGACAGAAATTGGTAGACGTTGCCGTCCGTTTAAGTCGGTACTCTGTGTTTGTTGCTAATCGATGTCGGTCCTGGTTTGGGAAGTTTACGCGTTTAAGACGTGGTGGTTTGATTTGTGAACGACACGTCATTATGTGATCCGGTACCGTTTCGGGTGGATTGAGGGCGACGGGTCATGTTGTAGAAGAAAAATCTAAAAGATTTTTTTAAAATATTTTTTAATTAAAATTTTATTTTTATATATTTTTTAAATTTTATTTTTAATATTAATATATTAAAATGATCTTAAAGATACCATAAAAAATAATTTGTAAAATAAATTTAAATATTTACAAAAATATTTTCTAAAAACAATCAGAACCTTTGTGTGTAGATAGCAAAATCCAATTTGTAGACTTTTTGACAAAAAAATTTATTGGGAATTAAAAAAAATACTTGTTCGCTATATTAACATTAACATTGAAAAAAATTATGAATTATATATTTTCAATATAGAACTATGTATTAACCTTCTCTATAATACATTGAAAAAATATATTAAATTGATATTTTTTATATAATTTTTTATTATTTTAATGGGTTAATTTTAAAAATATGTAAAATATATTATTTTAATATATTTTAAATTAAAAAATATTTTTAAAAAACATCATTTACCAAATATACACTCTATGTTAAAGATGGTATTTTAATTGAACAAAAGGTAAGAGCTATCAATGATTATAGTTACTAGAACAAGCACGACCTAGTAGTTTAACTCAGGAACTGGGTGATCAGGGATCCTGACCAGGTCTGAAAAAGTTTAAAGTCGGCCTTGTAATTGGTTTGGTAAATTTCATATGACTTTTTAGATTAACTCGTGACTCAAATGGACATGTGAAACACGGTAAAATACTTTTTTTATATAAATATTTTTGCAACAGGCTAAAAAATTTAATATTTGATTCATTTATATTTTTTTTTTAGTTTTTTTATAGCATATTTATTCTACTGCTAGTGCTAGAAGAAGAAATGAAGTTGGAGTGGTTGGTAGACAAGGGGTGATGAAGTGGTTGGAGATGCTAGAATCATACCCCTTATTTGCATTTGGCATCGCTAGAAAAAACAAAAGGCTTTAGAGCCTCATCGTTTTGTTTTTCCTTTTCTTCGTGGTCAGAATTTTCATTGACCAGAACAACAGATACACTTTGTAACAGATATGAAATTAGGTGAAGCTGGAGCGTCTCTCTCTCACACACAAGGAAAGCAGATGGATTTCCATGGCAAAGGAGATGTTGGGATCATGCCCGGGGAAGTGAACAGATGGATTTCCAAGGCAAAGGAGATGTTGACACGTGTGAGAACTTCTAAAACGCTGGCGTTTTGAGGAAGAAGAAACATCGAATTTACAGCTAGTAATCAAGTCCAGATTTGCTTTCGATTTTTAAATGCATCCATTTACAATATTTTTTTAAATGTTTCTGGGTTAATCTGGATAACTATGCGAATGACTGTGAAGGATGGTATTTTATACGAACAAGTGGCAGCACATGAATGGTATACAAGACAAAAGAAATATGAAACGAGATTATTGAAATAAGATTGATATGTATTTGGTATGATGGACAAAGAACAAATTTTGTTCCTGTATTATTTGCATGGTGTAAGGAATGAAACAAAACTGAATGCGAAAGTATATATTTTTTGTATTTCTTGGTTGTATTAAGTATTTTCAAGGGAGTGTTTGTTTTATAAAATATATTTTATATGAATTATTTTTCAAACTTTCTTATATTTATTTAATTTTAAGAAAATTGATCAATGAAAAGTGATTCTAGTCAAAGGAAAAACTCAACCCTAATTTTCGGATCTACAATAAAAAGGAAAATAATTAAATTAATTTTAAAATTAATATTTGCTAAACTGGGTTCGAGGGCCTTTTCATATTTTTATATTGGTTTTTTGGTAAAATTGTTTTTTTTATCTAGTAAAAAGAAAAAAAAATATAGTTTGAAGTAATACAAGTATATCGTCGTTCTTGCATTTTCTTATCTTCATTAAATTTAAAATCATAGGGAAAATATTTTATTTGTAAATCATGCATATTTTATTATTTCAGTATAAATATTTCATTCTCTTCAAAACAATATAAATTTTTAAACTAAAAACAGCATAATAAATTTCATGTAAGTGAAGTCATATAAAAATAAATTGGCTGGAAATACAAATATTCATGGTCCAGTTTATAAGACATATAAGAGTAATAAAATTATAAATGAGGGATTCAATGGAGGAATTTCTGTAAAGCAATTGTTTTTCAAGAAATAACAGGTAGATAAAGATGTCATTAAAAAAAGAAAACTAATATGGGCCTGGAGTTGAGCCCATGCATGCTTGGGCTTTCTCTAGGCCTATTCATTTGACATGTCATTCTTTCATTTCAAAAAAACATGCTGGCTTAATCAAGGTTTGGAATTGTGAGATGATAAACAGTAAAAATTGTCAAACACAGGAATGGGGCTGGATAGTTGAGAAGGAAACTTGGAATTAATAAGATGATATTTAATAGTGTGGTAGTGATGATTTTTTAAAATATTTTTTATTTAAAAATATAATAAAAAAATATTTTTTTAAAAAAATATTTTTAATATTATTAAATTAAATTAATTTAATAACACTAAAAATAATTTTTTTAAAATAAAAATAAATAAATAAATTTTAAATTTTTTAAAAACAAATATTTTATTTCACGAGTTTCCAAACTCAAATACTGGTTTTTTATCTGGTAATGGGCCTGGACAGTTAAGAAGGAAACTTAGAATTAATAAAATGATGTTTAATAGTGTGGTAATAATTGTTTTTTTAAAATATTTTTTATTTAGAAATGTATTAAAATTATTTTTTTATATTTTTTTAAATTATTTTTGATATTATTACATCAAAATAATTTAATAACACTAAAAAAAATTAATTTAAAATAATAAAAAAATTAATTTTGTTTTTCAAAACAAATATTCTGTTGCACGAGTTTCCAAGCTCAAATACAGGACTTGGCTTCTTCTCTGGCAATGGGCCTGGAAAGCTTGAGAAGAAAACTTGGAGTTAAAAATTGACTCGGAAGGCAGCCACTCAGTTAACTGAGAAGTCTTGTGTGGGGGTAGTTGATGCTCACTTTTTTATAACGGGCCACGGTGTTGTTGACTGCATCTGTCTGGGCTGTCAGGGATTGAAAACAGTCCATTCATGCCTACCGACTGTCTGTTTAATATCATGAGTAGAATATTTTTTTTAAAATTACTTTTTTACTTGATATTAAAATATTTTTTATTTTTTATATCAGTTGATAAAAATCATATTTTTTTAAAAAAATATTAATTTAATATTTTTTCAAACAAAATACATTTTTAAAATATATTAAAAAAAACTATTGTACTTTCAAACACTGTAAAATATGTTTTAGTTCTCATAATTTAGAGCTTCCTGGGATGGATTATGGATTCTCAAGACATGCTATTGTTAACACGTTACAGCAGAATTAAATGCTTTTGATAAATATTATTTATTTTCTTTTTTATATATAAAAAAAAAGGATTATAAATAGGTTCATTACGATCAAGGCAAGGGACATTATGTCTTTTGTTCACATATTTGAAAATACCTTCCACCGCATTTATGGTGTAACCAAAATTTAAACTATTTATGCGTGTAAAGCTGGTCGAATATAGATATTTTATTTTTTCAAAGTCAATGAAGGAACATAAATTAATTATTTTTTTTAGATTGGAATGGTTTCGATGCTTTTGCTACGCTAAGATAAAAAAATTACGATTTTTTTTTTTTAACATGATAAAATTACGATTTATTTTTTTATTTGATTAGCGTTTAAAATTAAATTATATAAAAATTATTTTAATATAATTCAATCAATTTAATCGGTCAAAAAACAACTTAACCGATCAGGAAAAAATTATAAGAATAAAATTGATATAAAATAACATTTTGATCTGATTTTTTATTTATATCAAGTGTAAAATTACACAATGTACAAGTTGTATCAAAATAATTGAATTAACTTGATTGGTTCAAAAATAATCTGGATAGTTGTTAAAAAAGAGTACAAAGATGAATTTTTTTTTTAAAAAAATAGTGAAACTAGAATAAAAAAATAGGGGCTTAATTGAAAATAGTAAATAACTTAACTAACAATATGAACAAAGAAGCTTCTTGATTCCCATGGTTTTATAATACAAGTAATGAGTTATCTTCCTGATCCAATAACAAATCTCTCTAAAGCTAATGCGATTCATTTGTATAAATTGAAAACCTTTGGATATTACATATTATATTATTATTATTATACCTTAAACCAAAACGTGTAGCATTTTTACTATTCACAAAAAACACAGCTCACTCCCTCACATTTTAATGTGAATTACAATAGTATAATTTTTGAAAATTTTTATTTTGATCATCCATTTGTCTTTGCACAATCGAGCTATTTTAAAACCAAAATATAGTTTAATTACATGTGTTTTTGTAAAGAAGGGTTGAATTAAAAAAAAAAAAACTAAATTGAAAAAAACAGGTAATATAAGTGACAGATTACAAATTTTGGTTAAAAATTCATTTGAGTCCCTGTTTTTTTAGCTACTAGGTGATTGATCCCTTGAGTTTTATAAAATTCAATTTTGATACCAAACTTTATTTTTAGATTGGTGCTCAATTTTGTGACTACATATTTTTATCATATAGTTAAAAAAAATATTTTATAAAAACCAAACTATTAAACTCAACGGAGTTCATGGCACAATTTGCTTAGGAACCGTGATTGATATAATCTGTCATTATCTCAATAATTTTTATAAAAAAATTATTATTTTTTAAGTTTTGTTGAAAGTCAATGCATATTTTTATCAGTCATCAAGATTGTATTTTAATTTATGAAATTAATCAATTTAATTTTGATAAACTTCCACATAATTTAGTTTAAAATTTGAGTTACGTAAAGAAATAGATTGCAAGAGTTTCAAAATTGATTTAAAATTTTCCTCACGATGTTAATATTTTTTTTATATTTTAAAATATTTACCTAGCCCCGTTAACTAAAGTATTGAGTTTTTTTTGTGGTAAATTGAATTGATACGAACTGTAAACCTCTGGTCGCAATTCTAGTAAAAAAGCAAAATCAAAACTGTCATTTCCAAGAAATTGAATCCAGACCTCAACGCTCGATAGGTATAGTAGATTTAACTCACCACCTACTACTTTGGTTGGCTCAAGGCTTCGAATCGGCTAATCTTTTAGAGATGTTAGTGTACTTGAAAATTATTAGAACTAACTAGAAGCAGTGCCAGTCATCTCTCCCCCTCCAAGAAACACAAAAAAAAGTACACTCAGGCTCCTTATTTAGTGCATGATTCAAAGGTAAATCCCACCAACTAAGAACACACACCCACTGAAAAAGTCATTTGTGGACCAAGAAATTCTCAAGTGAGAGATAAATCATGAAAGAGCCCACTTTCAATGCTTCTTTTTCCAATTCCAATACTCTAATCTCCAACTTTTCATAAAGAAAGGGCAACAACATGCAAGACCCACAAGATAAAGATGGCTACAAAATGCTTGTTTCTTGGTTTCTGGAAATGTGGGTGCAGGGGATATTTGGTTTTACAGTAAAATCCACGTTTCATGATTCTTTAATTTTTTTAATTTTAAATTAATTCTTTAGTGTTTTTATTTATAATTTAAAAAAATATTATTTTTAAAAAATATTTTAAAACACAACTCCCAAAACACTAAATTAGCATTTGAGCAGCAGCATTGGCAGGAAGTATACATTGAGCTAATCATTTTACTCGCTAAGCGTAGCTTTCATGGGACTGGAGACCCACTCACTCACCCACATGACAACTTGTCCAATATTGATCGTGACCATCAAAGAAATAAAGTTTTCCAATCATGATCCTCATCATCCACTTTTTTTTCTTTTTTTCTTTTTAATTTTCCCAGTTAACCAGTTTTATGGTTCTCCTTAGCTTTATCTACATACTGTGTTGGGATAATGTCAGGCAAGTGAGCCAGATTTAGTCACATTCAATAATCTTCCTTTCTTGACTAGGTGAACGTGAAGGGAATTGAATTTGGTCTATGAAATCAAGCTTTGTTGGATTCCCATTTGAAACAGTTGCTTTGACCAGTTTTCTCCAGTCGCAAGCATTCGAATATATTGTAGGAAATCTTGGTCAAAAAGCCGTAGGACTGTAAACTGATGCGGGAAAAAAGAAATAAATTACTAGTTACTAGAACCACAGGCTCCAAACGAAAACCTCCAGGAGAGAAGAACAAGAGTACGTGAGGGATTTTATATATATATATATTTTAAGAAATTTAATCTAAATAATATATGGTGGATTGAAACTCGATATTCATATTATGATTTTAAATTTGAAAGGCTTTGAAAAATAATTTAATTAACTCTATTAATTATATCTAATTTAATATCAAATATTTTTTTTAAATAAAATATACTATTTTAATACATTGACATGGAAGATGAGTATGCGTTGTAGCATTGTAGTCTTTTTTTAAGAATATTTTTTGTTTAAAAAATATTATTTCTAATTTTCAATATTAATATATTAAAATAATAATTTAATATATTTTTTAAAAACAAACCTATTTTTTAAAAACAAAATTCATCCCACTCCAAAACAGGGTTGTAATAATTCAAGCTCTTTGCCGTTCTGGATCGGAATTTCCAGAGGCAGAAAATAATTGTCTCAGGTGACAACAATCTGGACCACCAAGGCACAGTGAGAAGCTGACGACTCCCTCCCTTTTTATTTCTTCTGATATAATATTTGCCCCTATCTGATCACGGTCCAGACATCTACCGTTTTTTGCTTCCACTTTTTGTTAATTATTGACTGCCACGTTAGGAATTGACCATGCACGCGTGACCAGTGTCTTTGCAAGTGTCTTGATATTGATATTGTACTAGTTGTTTTTTAAAAATTTATATTAAAATAATAATTTTTATTTTTAAAAATTTATTTTTTAACGACCACGTATATAAACAGTTAAAAAAGTATAAAAAAAATAAATTAAACTTTAGAAAATCTCTGTTTAACCTGTACTCTCTGAAACAGGGCATAATATCCAAATTGACCTCTGTTTTATCCTTATCTTGGCCGTCATCATTCTCTTGTACACAGATCCTCTGGACAATGTCAGTAAAGTATTTTTGAATAGTAATTCTTTTAAAAAAATAATTTTTGTTTATAATATATTTTTTATTTTTTAAAATTTATCTTAATATCCGTATATCAAGATAATATATATATAAAAAAGTTAATAAAAAACAAAACAAAATAAAAAAATTTAAAAGCAATTTTTAGAAAAAAAACAAATATACTTTAATAATGCTCATTGTCAAATACAAACTTGCTTTTGTAGCTCTTTCCAACACATTCCAATAATGTACTGAACTATCATAATTATACTCGTAATTTCATTGTTGAGAAATTTTTTTATTCTTTTTTTATATTGCGTAAAATAAATATTTATCTTATTAAACATATTGAAAAAGATTTCATGAAAAGATCTTAGTAAAAATGTGAGAAATATTTAAGACTTAGGAATATTTGGAAACGTGGTTTAACCCGTGTTCCTAAAAAATTTGAAATTATTTTTTTTGCTAAAATTTAATATGGTTTGTACGTTTTGGATCGTTTTGATGTGCTGATGTCAAAAATAATTTTTAA
>Ga0307517_10003632_pt1 | contig 23970 bp, 26 predicted proteins | sample 23_EM_MG_FD_194515 | JGI IMG/M metagenome (GOLD analysis project Ga0307517, IMG submission 194515) | Populus trichocarpa ectomycorrhiza microbial communities from riparian zone in the Pacific Northwest, United States - 23_EM | ecosystem: Host-associated > Plants > Roots > Unclassified | place...
CTTGGATATGGAACCGGTGGTGAAGGACCCAGGGGGTGGCGGGGAGCAGACGGATACCGATCAGGATCAGCACGCCGACACGGGCAACGCGGAAGGTGAAGACCCCATCACCGCCCCACCTCAACCCTGCAGTTCTTCTGTTCATACCCAAGAAGCGGACATGTTCGATGGATACTCGTACAGAGCGGGCCACTCCGTTGATATCGATGACGATGAGGAGTACGTTTTTGCGGAGGTACCTAGTCCAGCCGACTGTTCTCGAAGAAGCGTGGCCCCCGCAAAGCTCAGGAAACAACCCAAATCTTCCGCCGCCCTCCGATCATTGAGACACGCCGGCAAGCGGAGGGAGAAGCCCGGCGTCGTGACACCTGATAGGCATCCCGGGGACGACGTCAGCGAGCCTATGAGTCCTTGGGAAACAGATGGCACGGTTTCCGCCCGAACTAGCGCGGACGTGGTCAGGGAGCAGAACGGGTCGAAAGGGACAAGTCTGTCCGCCCGTGGTATTGTCGACAGGTACAAGTTGGCCATCAGCAGGTCGACAACCCGCCTCGCCGACTACGGGGATCGCGCGGTTTGGGGAATGTCCAAGTCGTCCGGCATGGAGTTGGAGACTGTATCCCCGTCACCATCGGAGAAGGAGAGTAGAGGTCGCACGTCGTTATTCTCCTGGAGCAAGAAGAACGCCTCGAAGACTCCACAGACGTCGTCTTCTACCGCAAGCAAACAAAACACCGCGACCCGCTCAAGTTCCACGGGCTGGCGCGAGAGGCACACCTCTGGGCATGCGGTAGGGTGCTATAAAAACGTTTGAGTTTTTAACCGGCGCGTTATTAACTGTGAGGAAGCTGGGTGTTCGGACGGACTGTTAGTAACATCGGCTGTCCCTATCGCACTGGTTGAGGATGGGAAGTCTATCACGGGTAATTACAATGTGCTCGAATGTTCTATAGCCAACGGGATGAATTTCTGAGTCCGACGGCAATTCGGTTATCCAGGCGTGGAGCAGAAGTGAAACCGATCCAACCCTCAGCATCTCAACTTTTCGTCTTAAGCTCCCTGTTAACGAACATCCTGGTGGCTCGCACACCTCCGGCACATGCTGGGCAACCTCTCGGGGCCAGTCAGAGAGAGCTATGAAGTCGATGGCGATGTTGATCTCGCATCGCCTCTTCTTTGCGGTACGCTTCCGGATGAACGGCTTGTACCCAAACCTCGAGGGTTTCATGGCCCCCGTGATCACTACACGTATAGATGTGGGGAACCGCAAATTGGCTGAGGAGTGGAAGAATGTGATCGCCATATTGTATGGCATTTCTCACCGTTTCTAACACGATTAACGGGCAACCTTGCACGGCGGTTAGTAACGGCCAGTTAGGAGTTCTCACGGCACCCCTAGTATGCGAACGAAACTCCGGGGGAGCACAGGGGGTCCACGACATAGTTCCCATACCGGGGTAATTTGTCAGGGTGAGATCTCGAGGTGCACCACACCGAGCGCACATACTCTCGACTCAAGGGAAAAGATTCGCCCATTTCCACCTTAAGGGGCCCTCCATTTAGTCAATCTCTGCCGGAGAGTGTGGCCAAGCCACAATGCAGTGGGCGCCGCGCCCTGCCGTGGAACGCCACATCCTGCAGGGCCCTTAGTCTACTTGGACGAGATCCGACAGGAGCTGGATTTCGTATACGGGGTTTCCGTTTTAGTTGTGACAATTCTCCAGTACTCGCTCGCGCACATGCAAATTTCGAAAAAGAAGTCGTTGCCACATAATGCTGCAGAGTGGAATGAAGAACTTTGGACACTTTGTGAGTTGGAGCCTACCCAGGTCAATGATCCTGGGTTGGCTGAGTGTTGAACGTTAAACACTGAGGTGTGAGCGTGGGTCTATCCTGCTGATATGCTCAGATCTCACTCTGACAATTACCCCGCGATATGGAAACTGTCATATCGCTGTCATTAGATAACTAGTCTGGGGAACAACCTACGTGTTCGCGTAGTGATGTAAAGCCCGACGGTCCCGGAGTGGCTCCGTCTCTGAAGATCACCAGCCACCTGACAATGACGGAGAGTAAAAAGAAGGTCGGTTGGTATGATGTGTAATGGAACCACGCGGGGAAACGTTCACGCTGACGGCAGTGGAACGGGGAACCTCAGACGTGGCGCGGGCAAGGTGCATTTTGCCGATTGAGGATAGGGCCACACGAGACGCTGGGTCAAAGAGCGGACGTGTTACTACTGCAGAACACCAAGGGGTCTCATACGAGTTCATCAAAAAAGAAACAGATATCAATCAGACAACAACAGTTACGCGGCACGGGCGGCAACAACGCGAGTCTTTCTGAGTGGACAAGTGGAAGGTAACGACAAACCATCTTATCTTCAGCGCAATATCTGCGGCAGACGAACGAACGAGATTCTGGACCAGGGAATGTCATTCAGGAGGAGTGTGGTCAAAGACATCGAATCTGCTACGAAGGAAATAGACCGCGTAGTGCGCGTTTTCTCACTTCTTCCGCCTGCGCCAAGGCCTGATATCCCCCAGTTATTCAAACAGATCCACGGTGGCAAGAGGCAAGCCATCAATCGATCTCCCTCGAATCCCTCTTCTGCTGTGGGTTGTTCCCCCACGCAGATGTTCTCCTCGCGTCCCGCTACCCCTCTAGGCCCCGCGTTCCCACCCCACCGACCCCCCGATCCGAGTCCCGCGCCCCCTCTATGGATATTCCAATCTCCGCCGATCGTTTTCTGCATGATGGCAAGGATATTGTTCATAGACCACATGTTTGGTCATTGGCGATTCAGAACGTTCATGGGTCCCGTCGTAGAAGTGTCGTTTCCGAGGGACATACGTTCCCCGATGAAGATGGGGAAGGTAGGAAGAGAGTTGGACCTGCTTCCGGACGTCGAAGTGCTTGACTGACCGGGAAGTGGGAGCCGGTCACCTCCGACTCATCCCTTTCGGGGTTATCAGGAGGTTATCGTCCTTCGGTCTCTCTTCCATACCCTAAGCAGTTCAGGATTTCTTCGCAATTTTCTCTTATTATAATTCTCTCTCTTGACTCGGACTCACTGCCTATTTCCCTTGCTGACGGAAGAACCCTCTTGGTGATCCGTTTCCATCCCAAACATCACCGATGAGCAAGTTGGCCGCGACGAGAAGAGTTTCACCCACATATCCAACCCAAGCGCCTTCTCCATACTTCCTAGTGTTGCAATGGAAGACCTCTTCACCTTGGAGTGTCAGGAGGCGCTCCGACGCGAGGAATGTGAGTTTCTACACTCCATGGCCCTTCGTCGGGTCGAACGTGAGGCTTCAATGCGGCCTTCCCTCGATACCCCGGGGCCCCTCTCCGCCGACGATGGAGAACCCGGTACTACGTCCCCCCATGACTAATCTCTCCTTCCCCAAGGGCGGCGACCTTGCTGCTTCCACTTCAAGGCTGCACATATGGCGAGTCTGCATGGCCTGTCGGTGAGACAAGCCGATTAATTCCTTTCCTTCGCTGTCCCTTCGCAGCAGCTGAATCAAAACGGTCTGTGGCCGACAATGATTGAAGTTGGGGTTATAGTCTAATCTACCGGAGCTGTGGTAGAGGTGCGATGGTGTACGACCTATTTGTGGCACATGGTCTAGCGCGGGAACCGGTGCTAAGTGTTTTTATCGTGAACCCCCAATTACCTGTGACACTTTCGTTGCACGAAGGGTATAGCTCTCCGTTTACTGACAGGACTCTGGAAAGCACAGGGGGTCAACAACGGACTAAAGCTCGTCCCTGGACTCGAGGGTCCCAAAGCGGCTCTACCTCTGAGGGTCACCAGTCACCTGAGGATGGAGGAGGGAGTAAGAAGAAGGTCGGTTGGTATGATGCGTGGTATGCGCGGCGGGATGACAGCCCAGCCTGGGCGCAGGCGTGCAAGGAAGTCTTGTTTGCCCATCACTCCACACTTGCGCCATCATCATCACACACAGAATGCATTACCAAACATACCCTTTACGGTCCTTTTTACTGGCTGGTGTCACCTTTCGCTCGGTCAGGTTCCAAGGTCCTGCACTGAAATTTCGTTTTTCTTCGGGTAAAGATTGATGATCAATATCCGGCTTTTCCCACGACTGCTGCTCCTACGCAAACGGCCATGTTTCCACTCCTCAGTATGGATGCGTTAGCACGAGCGGTAACAAAGCTAGAGAGTTCCAGTGAGCGAGTGTGTTCAAATTTTGTAAGCTTGGCTTATACCCCCGTTGAAGGATTCAACCTGACCGTTCCAATCAGCGGAGACGCGATGTTAAGGAAGTACGTATCGATGAGCGCTTTGGGGTCACCACCTAACTTGCATCACACCGCGACAGTTCGGGGCTTTGGAGGAAAGGCTCTCCCTAGTACTCAGCAACGTCCGCTTTGCCCTCAATGGCGCACGATCACCTGTGAATAAGTTACCACAGGAACTCCTTTCACAGATCTTCGCGTACCTACACACTCCCGGAATTCCACCGCAGCGTTACCCACACGAGCGCGTACAGGAGATTTCGGATGAATCACTCGCGGCCGTGAACCTGGTTTGTCGGTACTGGCGTCAGACTGCAATTGGGGCGATGGATCTCAAGATCCCCATCGCAACGATGGCCTCCCCGGACTCTGAACCCCACTCGGAGAAAGATGACGAGGATCCACGGGTAGAGCGGGGGAGTCAGGTACATTCTGTGGATACGAACCAGGAATCCACGAAACAGCCAAAGGTGTCAATCGAAGACTTCGAGATGATGAAGGTACTTGGCAAGGGAGCTGCAGGCAAGGTGTTGCTAGTCCGACATAAGCCTTCTTCAGGCTTGTTTGCGTTGAAGACAATTACGAAGAGGCGCGTGCTGGCCCGCCAGGAGCTGCGGCACACCTTGACGGAGCAGGCTGTGTTGAAGCGGATGGCCACTGAGGGGAAGAATCCGTTCGTCGTGAAGCTTTGGTGGAGTTTCCACGATCGCGAACGCCTCTTCCTGGTCATGGAATTCCATCCTGGCGGTGATTTGGCCACCCAGCTGGCTCGGTGGGGTATGTTAAGTCGCGATCGGGCCCGCTTTTATGCCACCGAGATTGTCGAGGGCGTCGAATGTCTTCACAAGAACAGGATCGTCTACCGAGACCTCAAACCAGAGAACGTGCTCATCGGTTCTGATGGACATGTCGTTCTCACGGACTTTGGTTTCTCGAAGGAGTTCCCTCGCCGATCCAATGCCATTACCACTCCGCCAAACGAAATCCCCAGCGTTGGAACGGAGACGACAAGCACGTTCTGCGGCACGGCCGACTACCTCGCTCCAGAGGTCATCCAGGAACTCTCTTACAGTTTCGAAGTCGACTGGTGGAGCTTCGGAACGATGTTGTATGAGATGTTGACCGGTGCTGTACGGACCCTCTCTCCACCTCACTGGGGAGCGTCACTTGCTGACCATTCTGTGTAGACCCCTTTCAAGGCTGATAATATTCACGACATGTATTTGAGGGTACTCAAAGATAAACTTCAATTCCCTGAAGACCACTCGATGCATGAGAATACCAAGACGTTGATCCGTGGAGTTAGTGTCATGTGCTTGTTCGCAGTGCGCCCGGGCCACTGACATTAGAACGGCAGCTTCTTCAAAAGGATCCCGCTCTGAGAATCAAGGAACCTAACATCAAACGTCATCCGTATTTCTCGGTGATGTGAGTCTCTGGCCGTACCCTGGGGTTTGATCAACTCACAGATCACTCCACATCAGCGACTGGTCGCATGTGCATCACAAGCGATATATTCGTAAGTGGCTCGCCACCCCACGATATCTCTAGTGACTGAACACTCCGAACAGCCCCACACATCCCACCGATCGACCCGTCGAACGCCGGTGATACACAGAACTTCGATCAGGAATTCTTGGATATGGAACCGGTGGTGAAGGACCCAGGGGGTGGCGGGGAGCAGACGGATACCGATCAGGATCAGCACGCCGACACGGGCAACGCGGAAGGTGAAGACCCCATCACCGCCCCACCTCAACCCCACAGTTCTTCTGCTCATACCCAAGAAGCAGACATGTTCGATGGATACTCGTATAGACCGCGTCACTCCGTTGATATCGATGAAGATGAGGACTACTTTTTTTCGGAGGTACCCAGTCCAACCTACCGTTCTCGAAGAGGCGTGGCCCCCGCAAAGCTCAGGAAACAACCCAAATCTTCCGCCGCCCTCCGATCATCGAGACACACCGGCAAACGGAGGGAGGATTCCGGCGTTGTGACACCTGATAGGCATCCCGAGGACGACGTCAGCGAGCCTACGAGCCCTTGGGAAGCAGATGGCATGGCTTCCGCCCGAACTAGTGCGGACGTGGTCAGGGAGCAGAACGGGTCGAAAGAGATAAGTCTGTCCGCCCGTGGTATTGTCGACAGGTACAAGTTGGCCATCAGCAGGTCGACAACCCGCCTCGCCGACTACGAGGATCGTGCGGTTTGGGGAATGTCCAAGTCGTCCGGCATGGAGTTGGAGACTGTATCCCCGTCACCATCGGAGAAGGAGAGAAGAGGTCGCACATCGTTATTCTCCTGGAGCAAGAAGAACACCTCGAAGACCCCACAGGCCTCGTCTTCTGCCGCAAGCAAAAAACACACCGTGGCCCACTCAGGTTCTACGGGCCGGCGCGTGAGGTATGCGGATGAAAATCCGGGGGACACAAGGGGTCCACGGCATAGTAAAGTTCGTTCTCGGACTCGACGGCACCGGAGTGGCTCCGTCTCTGAGGGTCACCTTTCTGAGGGTCACCAGTCACTTGACGATATTGGAGAGAGTAAAAAGAAGGTCGATTGGTATGATGTGTAATGGAACCACGCGGGGAAACGTTCACGCTGACGGCAGTGGAACGGGGAACCCTCAGACGGGGCGCGGACAAGGTGCATTTTGCCGATTGAGGATAGGACTCACACGAGCTGCTGGGTCAAAGAGCGGACGTGTTACTACTGCAGTACTTAAACCATAGAAAACACCAAGGGGTCTCATACGAGTTCATCAAATAAGAAACAGATATCAATCAGACAACAACGGTTACGCGGCACTTTTACGGCAAGATCCGCTTCCAAGTAACGTGAAAACATCGACTGAAGCCAATCAAGGGGGTGTTCGTGGGGTAATACTTTAAGCGAAGAATGAAGCGGCGGCAGCGAAACCGCAGGCCGCGAGTCCAAGGAAGATGTTAGAGGAGGTCGGGAGAGCACCGCTGTTGTTGGTGTTACCACCGGTGGTTCCAGAGGGCTGAGAGCTACTGCTGGTGCTGCTGGGGGATCCAGAACGGGAGCTGCTGCTCGAGCCTCCAGGGGTACCAGTGCTTGCAGGTGGAGCTATAGGGGGGGGAGGGAGGAAAAGCGAAGGAATCATCAATTACGTAAACTATGAAAGCGAACCAAGGGAAAAGCTCACTTCCGGAACCCTTGACCTCGAACTTTGGTCCGGTAGCGTAAACGTTGCTGTGGTTGGCTGGGTTAACGAACTCGACAGAGTAACCGGTTCCGTTCTTCAAGGTCACGTTGGTGGTGATGGTGAAACTCTGTTCAAAGTGTAAACCCTCGCGTCAGACCCTCAAAAACGAGAACGCGTCCGTGTTGACTTTACCTGCGCAGAGATATCGATGTATTCGGCAACGGAGAAAGCGCCGTTGAGGACGTTGGTGTCGTCGTTCGTGATCAAGATTGTAATTGGGGAGGGGTCACCCTGGGTGTAGGTCCAGGTGATGACCTTGCTCGTGTTCTGAACCCTATATGCAATCAGAGTCAGACTGTAGTTCCTAGGCCCACGAAGGGAACAGGTACTTACCAGTAGGAGCTGGCATCGGGGCCAGTGATCTGGATCGCAGCTGTGGGGGGGTAAGAGACGCCATGGACGTTGAGCGGTTACGTTCAGGCGGCTCCGACGTTCCTCGGATGATCTACGTACCGAGGGCGAGGGCGGGAAGAGTGGCAAGAACGGCGAAGACTGCGCGCATTTTGTTTGGAAGAAAAGAACGGGGAGGGGGGAGGAGCAAGAGACAAGAACAGGGCCAACACTGAGAACGACCAAGTGGAACGCGTAACGAGGGCCGGCACACCCAATCCCTGCTCTTATATTTCCCCCCGCAAATGTTCGGCGTCGGATCACTGCTGTTCGCTGCCAAACTGCCAAGACAGCACGTGGAAAGCGGCAGAATCAGTCAAGCGCCCCGCTCGGCTATTTCGGACAAAGTTTAATCCCCCTATTTCATCATTCGCGTCTCTCCACTCGGTGACCCGGGATCACCCGCACACTGCTGCATCTGATCAGGTGGCATCCTTTCTAGCGGAGTTACAGTTTACAACTTTACATTGGCGGTAGTGAGGAGCAGTCAAGCATACAAAAAAGCAAGGGCATAAAGATAAAAAATAATTATTCGAATCGTACCGTCGACTCAATGATCAGGATCATAGGCACCCCCGTGAACGGCGTTGAGATGGTCATAAATCCCGTTATTGAATGTTTTGGCACAAATCCAACAAACGTGTCCTCCACAACGGCAATGGATATGGTTGCACCCGTCTATCTTCTCGATGAGGATACCACAGTCGGGGCACTTCTTGACGTTCGAATGTCCCTTCGCCCACCTCTCCAACAGCAGCTCCTGCCCGGTCTTCGACTTGATCAACATGTTCTCCTCGCAAGTCAAGCCACGGTGCGGCGACTTGTGACAGTGTGAACACGTCTCGATCAAACAGGCGGGACATTGGATAACCGCCGAGTCCTCCTTCGAGACGCGGTAGATATGCGTACAGTCCGGTGTTGGGCAGAACCTGTATTCGTTGGGGTGCTGTTCGAGGTGGACCCTGAACGAGTTCTCGAACATTCGCGTAAGACGGACGGGGGAGATGAACCTCTCGATGACAGGGAGGGGGATCGCAGTCTTGCACCGTCCTCCGTCACCGATACAGCAGATGGGGATACTTTTGCCGTCCGTCGCCGAAATCAGCATGTGTTTCAAGCACCCGGTACAGTACATGTGTCGGCACGCGAGGGGAAATGGCTGAGTCGGTTCCTCGAAGCAGAGTGGGCAAGTCTGCGACCAATCCAGGACTGGTGGGCGGAGAGGTTTCTTCAACGCTTCGCCCACGAGTTTTTGCAACGCGTGCTCTGCGTCGTGACCTCCTCGAACAGAGACGAAGTATGGCTTGGACGTGGTGTGTAGCCAAACGTTATCCTCTCCCAACATATCACCGAGAATCTTCATGCCCCTGTGGATGAAAAATCCAACACAGTAATCCTCGATAGTCATTTGATAATCGAGGGCAGTGAGTGTTCTCATCTGCTCCCTGATCTCACGCCGAGCGTGATTGACGGCCGTCTCGGAACCATAGACCCTCAGAACCTGTTTCGTCCAGTCCGGACGCACGCACGCCTTGAATTGTCGTGACAACCGGCCGAAGAACGCCTCGCCCTGCCAATTGAGGAAGAACCTATCCCAAACCGGAACAACCTCTCCTTGTGCAATCTTCTCGACCTTCAACTTCAACGCCCCAACCGCTTTCTTATCAATCCCAACCACCTGGATGAGACAGACCGTTCTGTACCTCGTTGCCACTATGTGCGCAGTTCGCTCGCGGCCGTGCTGGCTTTCCAACCTATCGTAGATCTCCTTCTGGGCGTCGTAGTGTCCGAGAGGAACGTGGAGTGAATACTGGTGTGGGAACGCAAGGAATATTTGTGCATGGTCGAGGGCGAGAAACTCCAACTCGGTCTCCTGCAGCGATTGCCAGACCCTATCTGCCTGCTCCCAAGTGTCAAACCGACCACTAACGAAGATCGTGCCCTTGCGGGGATCTTCGACAGCATCGAAATCGCCGGGGATCAGATCACCAACTGTTCGCATATGGTCCTCGAGTCTCTGCAGGGCCACGTCGACCCTGAACCTCTTGTGGCCAAACGCCTTGATGGCAAATGGGTTTGCAAAGCGGTGGATTTCAGAATCAGGGGTGTTTAGGGCGACGTTTGAGATGATGATGGAATTCCTTATGTAGGTCCATGTTTGGTGCTCTTGCGGCGGTTTCGCCGGGGTGACGCGTACAGTCCGTCCCCCACAGGCGCCACCATTGAGGGCCCTGGCCTTCTCAATCGCATCTTGAACGGTGGGATAAATGGCTTGTACCTGCATCGAAGGGGCATTGAAGGTAATCTCCAGGTAGGAAGATCGGTTATATGTCCAGTTGTCCATCTGACCGTGCTTCACTGCGGGGGCGAGTTCGAGTTTGAGAACCTCGTCAAAGTATTCATTTTTGTCGAGGATCTCAACCACCGTCTTCGCATGCCGAGCGTCGTTGAACATGACGCTAGCTTCTTGCGTTCCTCGACCCACACTCACGCGTAAGATCAGGACGTAGAATGTCTCCCGGTTGAAGCCTGCATGGGTAAGGAAGTCTTCCAACGCCTCCCTCGTCGTCCCCGCGGGAAGGTTCGATATGAGGACCCGACAAGACTCGAGGGCTGTGGTAACTTGCTTGATTTCACAGCCCGCGCCGAAGACAACCTTGGTGTTGTCGAAGATCAGCCGATCCATTGTCTTAGCTGCCGCTTGCTCTGCTTCCATTCGCCATCTTATGTCCTATTTTCCGTGATGTGAGCAGATTGTTTGAGTAGATAACGGTACAACAGAATTACCCAGCGAAGGTGGAGCATTTTACAGTGATTGCGTTCGGGACAGTATCCATCATTCCATGCAGGGCATTGAGGCCGACGGAAATAACTGTCCGTCCTATGAGATGATGGTGTGGGGGAGGACAAAGATTGGTTGTTTGGGGATGAGACGGGTTGCCGACTTGCTCCACCTCCGAGGGCTAACGGCTCTCGTTTGACAGAGGCAACTCCGCTCTACAAAAACAAATGAGGGGTTGACAGAAAACAAAGCACGAAACACGCACAACAGGGAGCTTGAAGTGGAACCAACGACAACCCTGATAATTGCATTGGAAACGGAGGAAATTTCTGCAGACCATTCGGCGGCGATTGTGCTGTTTCGATGGTGAGAAATCGGAAGTTGACCGGAACAAAACCTTTTACCTCCGGGTGGTAATAGTTGCAGACGTCCCTGGTACATGGTCCGTCATATAGGTTGTCGCACAGCGGCGGCTCTTTCGCCTGCACGACTCAATAAAACATGTCGTGGCAAGAACAGGATGGCTCACCAAAGAGGGGTCGTGATAATACGGGCATGGGTCTAGCGAACATCTTTTGTGCAAGTAGTTCTGGCAAACACGGAGTTTTGACGGGGTGACCTCCTTCCGAGATCACGTTGAATAACACAGACCATCAACTCCACTTCTTGAACTTACCGGGTCACGTTGCACAGGGGGCGATTCCAAAATAGAGTCTCGCTCTGATGATACACTTTCCGGTGGAAGGTTCGCTCTGGTCGCTGGATTCTTCGACGTCTGAACCTGTTTATGTCGTACCGGTCAAATTGCTGCTGCGAGAAAGGCGTTATAAATGACGCACCTTCTTCTTTTTACGGTTGTTATTCTTGCGAGAAGGAGACGATCCCGACGTTGAAGGGCTTGAAGGGGTCTGTTGCGTATGGGCCGGCTCTTTGTCCACCTGGGTGATGGGGCTGATCGTTGTAGAGTGTGATGCTATCGCCTGTGGGCGGGTCGCAACAGGGGTAGGGGCATTGTTCGAGTTCTTTAGATGGGGACCCGTCGGGCCGTCGGAGTTGGACCCTCGGGTCTTTGTCGGAGACCCAGACGCACGCGGAGACGGTCTCAGCTGCCGGGGGGCATGCGTTGAAGCCACTGAATCCTGTGGCGTTTGTGATTTCACAGGAGAGATCTTCTGTCCCTGTCGCTCTGGGACAATGGCAGAAGAAACCTTGAGGGGCAAAGTGAGCGATAGGGTGACCGACATGAGGGTATAGATTCGAAGAGACACACGGGTTTCCTATCGTTCTTTGGCGTTTGTGGGGGCCTGGGTGTAGGGGTTTTGGGGGTCGGTTCCGTGGGGGGTTTCGCGGGGTTTGGGGTGGGCTCCCCAGGTCGTTTGGTGGCCATGGGGGTGGACTTCTGCTGGGGGGGTTGAGTTGGCTTATCAGCAACCTGTACAGCAAACATCAGCAGGCATCGTGCAGCAACCCAAAGGCTGCTCACCAAATTTTTAGGGTGAAAGTAAGGACAGCTTTTACCACTGCACTCGCCTCTCTGATACCTCGCACATATTGGCTTCTTTGTGGGGGCGGGGAAAGACATCATGTCGCGATAGTGACTGTACTTGTCTAGGTGTGACGCCCCCGGTGAGACCTTCATGGCGGACGTGGCCATAACGCTGCTGAGGAGTGAGGGTGGTGGTGGGTGGGTGAGTTGGGCAAGGGAATATTGAGAATCCCCACCGTGTTCTCGGGTCTGATCCCAGTATCCAAATAAGGATAGCGCCAAATAGTCACAAACAGCGGTTCCCGTTGTAACCGTTCTACGGCTTGACCACCCTTCAAGCTTCAAGCTTCACGCTGCATGCTTATTGTGTGTAAAGTGTGTAAATATTGAGAATGATAGGATATTGGTGTACAGTGCGTTCAGCCGCAGTCGAGACCATCTACAAGCTATTCATAAGCTCTACCAATGCATCGACATCCTTCTTCATCCCGTTCGAGCTTCCCCCACCGCCTGCAGCAGAGGTCCGACTCTCGATGCCAGCTCCGTCGTCAGCGATTTGACGTCCGTCGTCGCTTTGTAACCAATGGTTCAGCTGCTTCGTGATCGAACGGGCTTTGAGCCGGAAATGGGTGCGGATCACATCCTCCCACGGCTCTGGTGGGTTGCGTAGATTTCCCAGCATCTATCACACATTCAGTCGCGTGGTCGCAAATTGTCTTCAGAGTGAACTTACCGCTGTCCTGACAGTCATTCGTCGGACGTTGGCAGAGTCTACCTCAAAGTGAGGAATGAATCGGCCGTCATAGAGTCAATACTTACAGGCTTTCGAAGGTGGAGTGCCCCCGCATTGCGACCAGGCCGGCTCGTTGAGGTAAGGTTCTTCACAGAGAATCATCGATTGAATGGAGATCAAGACCTAGAACAATCAAAGGCGTTATTACGTGTGTTGAGCTTGCATGATGTTCAATCCTCACTTGAAGCAGTGTAGATTTGCCGGAAACCCAACCTAAGCAGTCGAGTGGTTGATCATTCGACACTCGCTGCGGAATGGTGGGGATAGCACGCACCAGGGCCAGACCAAGTACCAAGTAAAGACAAACAAACTTTCCCTTCCTACGAGATAGCCTCAGGGAGTGAACGTGCTCAGCGCAAACGAGGATCTTACAGCGTAAAGGTTGGGGTTGAAGCGATACTTTCCTCCATTTGTCTACGGAGGCGGTGGTCAACTCGCGTTTAAAGGAGGCAACCAATGAAAACCTACCGTCATGTACTTGACATGCGGAGGGGAGTGATTGTATCCAGCGGGCAAGAATATATCAAATAGGAAGCTGTGTGACGCCTAAGCCGGTTTCACCCCACCTGGAAGGAGTGGCTTACCATCCATTTTCGTATGGCGTCCCCTCGGGGCCTACAATCAGCGCCTTGATAACATCGACCCGCGTTTCGTCAACCCTCAGGAAAATCGATGAGTTCCAGGCGATGGGCAAGTTGGTCGTCAAGACAGCCAGCTCCTTCGCAATTGCCAACGACCGCTTCGGGATGTCCTGGTTTGCCATGATCCTAGCTTCCGCATCGTAGTGGAACTTGTAATGCACTTGTGCATCCTTCCCTTCCTGCTCCGACGGGGGAATGGTCAAGTCACAATACTCAAACCGGACCTTTGCTGCCCAGTCAAGGTATGCTTGTTGTGTCTCGGCTTCGGTTTCAGGCGCGGCGATGTACTCATGACCGGTTGAGGAGTTGGGGATACTGGGGAGTGAAGCGCGCAGTCGGTCCATGAACGGCCTGCCCTTAGCTTCTTCTAGCGCTCTGTCGATCGCTTGGACGGTTCCTTGAATGCCCCTACAGAAAGATAGGAGCTGGGCATTCTCGGGTGACATGGCAGCGGGGTCGGCTGCCTTAGCCTTTCCCTTGTCCCCGCTCGTCATCCGTTTCTCCTCCTCTGTCATTTCCGAAACAGCAGTCTCAGCTGGGGCGTTCGCCTCTAGGCCTTTCAGTGCGGCTTGTGCTTGTATGAAGATCGACTCGAGAAGTTCCCTGGGCCCAGAGCTACCCTCGTAGGTCAAAGTACGTTCCTTGGCCTTCGAGGTCCCCTTGGACCCTCCAGACTTCTTCGCAACAGGCTTTGATGACACTAGTACCATGATCGGCATGCCCATCATGCTGGCCAAAGCTTCGTGGCGTGATATTGTCTGTGAAGATGTGAACTGGTAGCCAGGGGAACGATCATAATATCGTCTCACTTGAAGCCACTCAAAGAGCTCAAAATACAACACCGATCGATCAGACATATCGGAGAGCGAGTCATTCCTGAGGAGCGAACTGCAGACATAGTTGAACCGTCGACGAAGGTGTGCGAGCGCCGTCGGATGCACGAGATAGTCTGACGTCCGACCACGGCTAATTGATGGAAGGTAGACCCTGATGGCCTTCATCAGGTTTGCAATCCGTTCGTCTGCTGCTTTCTGAGCTTTAGCGGCCTGCTCCTGCCCGGTTGTCTATGGAGCAAGGGTTAATAGAGGTTGGTGAGGAGTCAGACAAACCATACGTCTTCTTTCTGTGAACCCGCATAACCGGTTCCGCCTTTCGCCTTTTTCCCAACAGGACCGGGAATCCCGTAATCATAGTCGTCGACTTCCGAAGCAGGAGAGGAATTTCCTGTTCCCGTCTTCCGTCGCTTGGGGTTTCGACTCTTGGACTGCGATGGATCGTGAAGTGCGACCGGCGAGTACTTTTCGGTGTATTTGTTCTCAAGGGTAAAAAGTCCGACACCAAGAAGAACCCCCTGAAGGTTGGGACAATGAAACAGAACGTCTTCGTCCTTCGATTGAGCCTCGGCAATGGGTTCTCCACAAGCAAGACAGAACAATTTGTTGCACGTTGGACACAGCTTACGAACCAGACCATTCAATCGCTGCACGTAGACGGAAAAGTCGTTCTGGGATAGAGATTGAGAAAACAAACCGTCAGGAGCCAAGGGGTTGGCTTACGAGGACCGGGAAGAAATCGCCTTTATTCCGAGCGACAGAATAACCGCACTTGTTGGGACATTGGCATGGGTCATGGGAGAGTTCATTGTACAGCGAGAAAAGGAAGCCCTGTTCGCCGCCCTCGGGACACCCCTTCATCCATTGGGATTGTGTCATTAATTTCACGGGTCCATCCTGACCGGGTATGACGACAGTTTCGGGGTCTTCCTCCACTTCGATGACTTCCTCGCGTCTGTCCTTTGAAAAGAATATACCTGGACAGCTGATCAGTGAGCGTGCCTCCGGAACAGGGTTACTGAGAGGAGGCGGTGAGGCATACCAGCATATGGATCTGCAGCGCCCATATGTCCATCCGCCTGGATATCCATATCTGGACCAGAGTCATAGTCATAATCTGCATACGGTCGCAGTTATTCAACCACGGAAATTCAGCCAGAATCTGATGGAACCTACCATCGAAGTCCTCATCGTCCCCATCTTCCTCTGCGCCGTCATCGTCGCTGTCATCAGGGGTCTTCATTTCACCCTACCCATGAGAAATCCAAGCAACACGGAAATGAAAGCCGGAACTCACGATGTTAGTCGCCTTCCGCTTCGAGCCGCTACCCGTGCTAGATCCAGCTGTAGCATCGTCCATGCTGGCATCCTCGTCGTCATCGACGACATGGGCGAACTTGCCCTCGAATATCTGAGAAGCAGCCTCCATCACATCAGGGTACTTCTTCAACGCAGCGCGGGCCTGGGCGACGGTGGCACCCTATTATTATACAGCAGCTCCGTCAATTTGACCGTCTAGTACTTTTGTTCGTGATGCAGACAAACAGACCATTTCCACGAGCTGAGCGATATCGTTATCCATCGTTCGTGCTGGGAGTTAGGGGGCAATGAAGGAGATGAGGAGTGAGGTTGAGTGATGGTCAAGCCTTATTATTGTGGCAGGTCACATGTATCCCGGAGTCCCTAAGCGCAACACCCATGACCGCGGCGGCTGAGGTTATCGACCTCACAGGGCTTCCCTCCTCTCCTCTCTACCTCTACAGTGGTGACCAAACGCCTGACGTGAACCGGAAGACAGAGCAACTGAAGAATTCCGCGATTGACAAAGACGCGGATGTTCCACTCGAAGATGGAGAACTTCCGCGGGCCGTGAAACCGACGAACCCCAACCCGCGAAAACAACGGAAACGCAAAAAAACTCAGCAGGATCCCACGACTGCCAAGGAGGAGATCGCGGGGAGTGGCGACAAACGGCGGAGGCGGGACAGTGAACTGAACCTACCGTCTCGGGGGGATTCTCGTTCTCCTCCGAATCGCACTGCCCGGAGGCGTGCTCTACGTGAAAAGCCATCGGACCCGGACCTTCTGTTCTTTGTGGACGATAAACCTGCGGACATCAGGGGCCCTTATGCCTCTACTGCATTGGCTGGACCGTCCAGAACGCAGCAGAACGGTGGACTTGTGCTCCCTCCTCACGTCAACGTCACCGATGGATCCTCCGAAACTCAGGAGCCTTCTCTCGTTGCCTTGTCGGACGCAGAGGAAGGCGAAGAGGACTTCATTGATTATCTAGAAATCGATGGTGATCGTAGTGTGTGTATACCTTTCGTCGAACCTTTGGTACTATGTACACTAATCCAGAAAATGAAAGATCGGAGTTCCTCGTTATTTCCACGATACCCGCGAAACTGATACCAAGACCCGATTTGTCTGTAAAAACTGTGGCGAAGAAGGCGACCACAAGGCCAAGGAGTGTCCCCATCAAATAGTTCGTGTCTCTATCTCCCCCTGCAGAGTTGGGTCCTGACCAAGTGCAGTGCCTGACTTGCGGTGCGAGAAATGAACACTCCACTCGTAGTTGCCCGATCAGCAAAACGTGCTTCACTTGTGGCATGAAAGGGCACATAAACAAAACTTGTCCGAACCGATATGCGTCCCGCGATGACCCCTCGCGCATGTTTGATGATTGCGACCGTTGTGGCTCACGGTCACACTATGCCAAAGTTCGGGCACAATACTCTCTGCGGGAGAACTTCCTAACCATATTCGCAGGAGTGTCCATCCCTTTGGCGAATATACGATTATTTATCTGACAAGGGAAGGGATATGACACTCATGGATAGAGAAACAAAGAGAGATCTTCCCTTGGGCGTAGGAGGTGAAGGTTACATTGGTACCGAGGATTGGTGCTTCAACTGTGGAGACGCAGGTCACTTGGGAGATGTAAGCCAAGTGCCATTGATCAGGTTGAGCCAACATTGACCCCGGGAACCCTAGGACTGCATCGAGACCCCCCACCAACACGACATCCCAAGAGAACCCTCAGCGTTCAGCGAGTACAACATCCGTTCTGGACCCTTCTTTGACCCCCACGCCTCGCCTTCCAGGAACTTGGGTAAGAAACCACAACGCGAGTGGAACGACGAGGACCGTTGGGGAGATGGACATGGGTCTTCGCTTCCCGTCAACGTCGGAAAGCAAGGGAGGAAGAAGGAACGACAGAGGATGGAGACCCTGGACGCAAGGGCGAGAGAAGAGGAAGACGATGACTTCTTCAGGAACGTCAAGGACAGGGCGATGCCGAAGAACGAACGGAGCGGTCGCAAAGTTGAACGTACGGGGATTGTAATCAAGGGCGCTGCTGAAAGGTTTTCAAGGGATCCTCCAAGACACAAACCTCCTTCCTTGCAAGAGCGGTTGGCACCCCCTCAAGACCGAAGTCATATAGACTTCCCTCGCGGAAGAGATAACAGGTCAAAAGACAGAGGCCGAAATAGGGACAGAGACAGGGGAAAGGATTGGGGTTGGGATCGAGACAGAGGTAGAGGTGGGGAAAGATCCCGAGAAGGGGGCCGCGATAGAGGACCTAGTTATCGTGGCGGGTATGCGAGAGCATGACGATCTGAACGTATATTCCGTGTTGTACACTCTAATCCACCTCGTAGTTCTGAACACGCTCTACTATCAGGCCGGAGGGATGACTTTCTTCAACCAGTTGGCCCATTCGTTTATCTCCTGCACATCGGTCGAATGGCCCAAGTTCGGGTATGTTCTGAAGAATATTCCTGGCTCGCCGGACTCCTTGGCTTCATTCACTCCAACTGCCCTGAGCTCTTCCTTGGATTGCTTTCCGAGCGACAGCGGGACCAATGGGTCATCTTCACCGTGTCCCCAGAAGATGGGGGCAACGGTTGCAGGCGAAGGGAGAAGCTGCCGAAACGATGTCAAACCTCTAAATCACCAGAATGAGACAGTCCACGCATACCCCTTTGATCTTTTCCCTGATGGGGAACCACCCACTCAGAACAGTCAGACCAGCGAGCTTGAGCTGGGTGGTGAGTCCAGTAGCCAAAGTCACGGCCGCTCCTTGACTGAATCCCCCGACAACAATCCTATCCGAGGAGAGACCCTCATTGATCTCTTGCGCGATAAGCTTGTTCACCTCATCCCTTGACTGGAGGACCCCAGTTTCGTCTTCTGGACCTTTGAACCCAAAACTGAAGATATCAAACCTGCAAACGCGAGTTGAGTCCAAAAGATAGAACCCAAATCGGAGCAACGGACCATCCTGGCATCACCATTCCTCCGTTGGCCGTGCACGGCACGGGTGGCCTATTACGAGTTCATTGGATACTCGAATGGCTTCACGGGACTGGATTACTCACGCATGAGGGAGAACCCATTTAACGTGCTGGAGATCCTGGTCGCGCGAGAGTTGATCAGCAACTGGCTTCCAACCGTAACCAGAATCACCGAGTCCCTGCATGAAAATTGGTGTCGGAAGAGGAAGCGAATAGAACGCGATGGTGACGAACATGCATGAAGATCACGGTCGCGCTATGCCTCCCCCTGGCGGGAACGATGAGAGTTTTCAGTGAGCTTGCCATGGCTTTTCCTCGAGTCTGTTGGTATCTTGCACCAGATGGATAACGTCCAGAGATTGCAAGGATTGAGAGAAGAACGAGCGCGGCGGAGATGATGGCTCGAGGCAAAGATACGCCAAACATTTCATCTTCCTTCTGAACGCCTGATATCTGGGTCATTGATTTCTGCTCCACGTAAAACGAGGATGTGCCTCCGAGCTCATGAAAGCGTTTCGCAAGCCCACCCAACTCCAATCGACCGGCCTAACCCCACAAATTCGGGCCACCGAACAAACAAGAGGTCGATCATCCGCAGTGACCGAGTCGACGGCTTCACCGGTACCCCTGCTCTCCTACCACCATGAACCGTATCTTCGGCTCATCTTCAAGCAGGAAACCCAAGCCAAACCTACAAGATGCTATAGCATCTGTGAGCGGTCCGCAGGGTCTCGCCTCGCGATTTAAGGCTGATCAAGAGGCTTAGACGGATACAAGGATCGGGTCCATCGAAGTCAAGATTAAGAAGCTCGACGGCGAGCTCGCCCGCTACAAGGAACAGATAGCTAAGCTTCGCAATGGGCCCGGAAAGGTTATTTCCGCCTTAGTTTTGTCCACTCCGTTATTCGGCTCACCCGTCGGATGACACAGGATGCCGTACAACAGCGCGCACTGCGGACGTTGAAGCAGAAACGCATGTACGAGTCTCAGCTTGCGCAGCTGGTCCAACAGACGTTCAATATGGAGTCTGCTGCCCTTGCGACCGAGAACCTTCGTAACACGATGGCTACGGTAGATGCTATGCAACTCACAAACAAGGAGCTGAAGAAACAGTACGGGAAGATTGACATCGACAAGATTGAGGTTCGTATATCTGACATCGTCGAATCGAACCCCCATGCTCAACGAAGAGTTCCGCAGAACATCCACTATGAGATGGAGGACCTATTGGAACAGGCAAACGAGATTCAGGAGTCTCTCGGTCGATCTTATGCTGTCCCCGACGAGTTGGATGAAGCAGACCTCGAAGCCGGTAAATCCAAGACCCATTACAATCGCCTGCCCGCTAAGTTATTTCAGAACTCGATGCTCTCGCCCTCGAAGACGAAGAGGAGGGACCCTCATATCTGGCAGATCTCAACAAGGCACCAGATTTCATCGACGAGCCCCCAGTCGAAGTTGCCGAAGTATGTTCCTGGTATTCCTCAACCTGAGAAACTCTGATATTCATGTCCTTTCCCTCAGCCGGCACAGCCAGAGGCAATTAAGACTACCTGAAGGGGGATTTGGATCACGGCCACACTCCGGCTATTCCATTTACAAATTTGTCGATTTGTTGTGTAGCCACTGCATGTATGCGTTTGCGTTTGCGATCCCCGGCCTGAGAGGAAGGGGGTCTTGTTTTTACGTTCGATAAAGTTCCGTGAGTCTACACATAAATGAGACGGGCGAGGATGGGCCGCCACCCCTGCTCATCATATCCGCGAAGCCGGCCGTCTCCATTGGCCAGAGCGGCTCCCCTCTGAGTGACGATGATAGGAGGGTCCCAGACACAATGCCAGTTATGATTGCCTGTCAAGCTCAGATTGAACATCGCCTGGCAAGTTTGCGAGAGGCCAGCTAATTGGCGTGAAACTGAAATGGTGGATCGGCAGAGATGTTGATGGTTGGGGGAGGGAGGGTATGTGACGAATGGGTGTTCCGAAGGTATGCCTCCGACGTGGCGACCAGTAAGGCCGGGTCAAAAGTAGGACGAGATCACAGGCACACCGTTGGACCAGCGGCCAATAGGCGGTGCGTTCCTTCAGGTCGTTTTAAACGAGAGGTGGGCTGTTTGTACGAGGCGTACGATGCTCGGAAAAGGGTCAAACGTCGGTGGGCTGTTCCGTTTTCCTGTCGGTCGTGGGCGATGCTACTTAAGTATCGGCGCTCCTCCCCAGTTCGCGATCGGTGTGGAACCGGACAAGTGATCACATCACTCTGCCTTCCCGCTCGTCACGATGCTATCACGGCCAGGTCTCCAACAAGCGTCCCACCTCGCCCGAGCAAGACTACAGGGGCAACATTCATGCCTTTGCGCGGCTCTCAAGACGTTCTTTCCCCAAGGGGCGACTGCCGCGTACTCGACCTCCACGCAACACAAAGGCGGTTCCTCGTGAGTGACCAAAGCCTCCTCCCAGTTCTTAGACTCATTCCTGAATTCTTAAAGGTCTATCCCCCAAGATTCGCTCTTTTCGCCACACAACTCACCATGGGATAAGGTCTTCGAGGGCATCGAGAAATCTACACCAATGCACACCGGCAACCGAAAGGACCGACCCCTGCCGTACTACTCCCCAAACGCGCGGCGGACACCAGTCCGAAACCAGTCCATGACAGCACGAGAGAAGAATGCTTTCCAAGACATGTTCGATATGGTCTTCGACGCCGTTGGAGAGGTCAAGAACGGCAAAATCCCATCCGAGGCTCCGATGTTTACCCCCGTTGATGGCTTCGGGACGACTACGCGGTACAAAGACCTGACGGACCTCTTTGGTCGTCTCCGGAAAGACGCCAAGCGGATGCGTTGGACGTCAGACATCGACGAAGAGCTTGACAGGAAGAAAGAGGAGATCGAGCTGTGCGACACGGACGTGCAACTGTTGGAATGGGCGAAGAACGAGGTGTTCAAACCCCAGCAATCCGCGACTGCCCCTGTTCAAGGACAACTCGCGTCCGTACAAAATAACCAGATCTACCCGCACATCATCGCCGCACTCATGAGGACTTTTCGAGACAAGTTCCACGATCCTCACCTCGCGCTCGCCATCTTTGATCACGCCAAGAACCTATCCATTCCTTCCTACGTATTCGGTTGCACGGGTCCGGTGTATAACGAACTCATCGAGACACGGTGGTTTTGTTTCCACGATCTCAAAGGTATCCTGGACGCGTTGGAGGAGATGAAAGCGAACGGAGTGGAGCCTGACAATTGGACAAGGAGGATCATCGAAACCGTTCGGAGGGACGCACCGACGATGCGGCTGCTGGAGGAGGAGGACTACTTCGGGAAGGGCCAAGATCGTGTGATGCACATTTTGACCCAAATCGAATTTTTGGTTAGGAAGCCCCCTGTTTCGGCTCGTTCCACGACGGTCAAAAGAAGGACACGGCCTGAGAAGTCGTGGTCGGAAGGTTGGAAAGATGGCGTGGACGAGAAGTTGAATAAAACAAAGGGTGGTGAGGACTGGTCATGGGGCAGTTGGGGATCACCCAAGCCTGCTCGATAACTATCACTGTAAAAAAAACTACGCCTTAAATTCAGTCGTTTTCCGACCGAACCGAGCCCCAAAATTCAGTCAGTCCGGAGTACTGAAAACGGGCGCTCTCCTGGAAGGTGACTGAACCAACTTAATTTCAGTCAATTTTGGAGACTGAATTTATGGCGCGGTTTTTTGTTACAGTTTATCTGCGTCGCGCGCGGGTGTGGGTGTGGGGCGGGGCGTTTTCACCAGCAAAGAAGTTACCTTAGCTTTTTGATATCAAATGTCCTAATGCACTTCACACAATTCTACCCCATACTACGAGAAATGAAACCATTACACAGGGATGAAAGAGTCATTAGTTCGGATGATAGATGAACGAGCGACAGTCCAGGACGTCCGAGGGAGGACAGAAACCAGAGAGCCCGAAAGGTCGAAGGGAATGCTAGGGGAGGGGTATTTTACATCTGCACACGATACAGACCACAGAAGGACAGAAAGGAAAGAATTACGGTTGGGGGTTGAACGTTGGGGTGCTGTGTGAAGGAAGTGGGAATACGCCTGGATGAGGAGTGTGTGAGTAGAGATGACGCATTGGGAGAGGTGGGAGCAAGTGTGTGGGTGGATCGACCCTCAGCCATTAACGGCGGTTGCGGGATTTAGAAACCCTAGGTTGCGCTTGATTCGAGGCAGCGATAGCACCGTGACCGTGGACTGGCACGTAGTTAGGGTCTACCTCATTGCACTTGAGATGGAGCAGCAGGTGGTATACGAACTCTTGCTCGTATCTGCAGCAAAGAACATGAGCGGTTCGAACGTCACCCAATCTGATTAGTGCTTACTGTGCGTTATTGAAGACAACAGCCATAGAGTCTGAATTACACCTCAACAGGTTGGGCGCCATCACCAACGCCAAATTCGCCGGAGTCATTTTCGTCGTAGCCTGTATTTTATCGTCCAAGAATAGCTGCATGAAGCTGATCACGAACAGCACAACTCTCCTATTGATCGTTGGCAACTGCTTTACCAGCTCAACGCAAGCCTCGGGGAGCTTCGAGCTCGATACACACACGTTGTACATCTCCTCGGGAACCAACGGATCACAAAGCTCTCGAAGCCAAAGCTTCATCAAAGATGCAAGGACGTTCGGGTCATCGACACCCTCGTGGTTATAATGGCCTTTTTCGATCCGGAGCTTAAGCTCAGAAACACCATCACCGTCTCCGGGGACACGAAAGATACCTTCGGATCTGGTCCCGCCGAGAGCGAGGATACCGTCAGCGAGGAAGGGCAGGACGATGGGGACTTTCTGTTGAGGGTATCTCCGTTGTTGTAGCCGATAGATGATATCCAGAGTCTCCCCGAAAATTGATGGGTTGAAAGCGGCGTCCTATGAGCAGAGTGTCAGCCCCAAGTAAACCCGGTATCGGGAGGCCTTACCGATGCGGTTTCAATCTCCGGTGCTGTGAGGGCCTTCCCCCTCGGTCCTTTCTTCGAGATGAACGCCAGCCTTCGAAGACAATATTTGGCCATGACGTCCACGCGTCCCTCAGAGTGTGTCGTCCGTTGGATCATAAAGGATCGCAGATACGCCTCGAAATTTTTGGATGGTGGGAAGGTGATGAGGAAAACGCAGAGGAGCTGCCATCCCTTAAATACACTCTCGCTGGATCACCGGAAAGCTTCAATGTTGGTACATCCCAAGGGTTCAACCGCTGACGG
>Ga0307517_10003633_pt1 | contig 23967 bp, 31 predicted proteins | sample 23_EM_MG_FD_194515 | JGI IMG/M metagenome (GOLD analysis project Ga0307517, IMG submission 194515) | Populus trichocarpa ectomycorrhiza microbial communities from riparian zone in the Pacific Northwest, United States - 23_EM | ecosystem: Host-associated > Plants > Roots > Unclassified | place...
TACCAAAAAAAATAATAAATTATAAAAAAAAAAAAAAAAATAAAAAAAAAAAAAAGACCCCTGCCTCGCTCATCTTTCTCGTCCGCTCCACCTCCAGCGATTGAAATCTCAACACCATGAGAAATCATCGTGAGAGTGTCCTCTGCCTCTGATCTACCCCGCCCGTGGCAACTGCCCCGGGGTTTATCACGCCTTCATCGCCTTCCGCTCTCTGGGGCCTTTGGCCTCCCCTCCCTAGGGTTATGGATTCCTTTCTGGTTCCGTTCGTCTTGGTTGAGCACGCTCGCGTTGATGTTCCTACCCTTTACCCCGCACTTCGCGACGCGTCTCGCTTAGCGATTTGCACGGTCGGCAACCCTTTGTTCCTCGTCAACACGCGGTCGCTGGTCTCGGGCTATCGGTGAAGTAGCTGCCCTGGTGGCCCTGCTGTCTGGTATTGCAGTCTCTCCTGAGTTGTTCGGTCGGTACGGTCGGTATTCGAAAAATCGTGACCGTGTTTCGGTCCTCCGTGTTCGTACTTCTCGGTCACTGGCGAGCCTTCCCTCTCCCGCTTCCCACGCGTCGGATCCCCTTGCACTGTACTGCTATGTCCTTCTTTAGCTGGCACCTTATCCGCCCCATTTGGCTGGCACCCTACTGCCCTTTACGATAGCTGGCACCTCCACTGCTGAGTGGCTCTCCTCGCCGGGTGGCTCCCTTCACCCTCCTCATCCGCTGCTGCGATTTACTCTACGGTCCCAAACCTCGCTTAGGCGTCGCCGATTTTCCGGGCAGCCCGCCCATGACGAGTCCTTGCCCCTAAGCCGATAGGTTCGGGGTATTGCCTTAGGTATCCGGCAATTAGTAGTTTTATCTTCCTCTCTTGCCGGCACTTGGTGCCGTAAGCGCCTTTCCTTTGTTTTAGTGGGCCCACCGAAGGGTTTGTGTCTTTCTCTGGTTTCCTATACTTGTCTTTCCTTACGTGTCTGGAGGAAGGTATTGCTCCGTCTTGCTTTCGTCTTAGGTGCTGCTAGGGGGGGGGGATGGGCTCTGGGTTAGAGGGGTTTTATTTTTCCCATGAGGGGGTGAAGCGGGCGGTTGTGGGGATTAAGGTTTTGTTCACGCCATAGCTAGCGCTCCATGCGGTTTCTTGTACCTTAACAACGAATACATGATATAAAAAAAAAAAGAAAAAGGAAAGAAAAAAAAAAGACCCCTGCCTCGCTCCACCCTCCGCGCCCTCTACACCTCCCGTCATTGAAATCACAACCCTACGTCGTTCAGTGCACGATACCCCCTCGCCCCCTAACTGCTCCTGCCTTTCACGCTTCGCGTCCCTGATCCCCCATCGTCAAGATGGAAGACCTCCCTCCCCTTCCCTCGTCAAGGAACTCATCAAGAACCCCCTCGGCACAGTCTTCATCCCCTGAACTCAACGAATCCCACCTATACATACGCGACTTCGTTCGTGAAACCCGTCAAAGACTGAACTTCACCTCCGTCCAACTCCGGATCCTTGACGATCACCAGCTCTCCGGCCTTTTGGACGGCGAGAGGATCCTCGTCCCCCTTTCCTGCTCCGCCCTCAACGTGCTCACGTCTATGACGCGTCAGCTTGACACCATAACAACCCTATTAGGCAACATCCAACAAACAGTCCACACCATGCCGACCTGGACAGCACTCGAAGGCACCCTCGCCCCCATCAATGCAGCCATATGTGACCTGTCACATAGGGTGGCAGCCCCCTCTGCTCAAGCGCCTGCCCCCACACGGCCCTAAGTCCCCCCGGCCGGTGCGACCACACATCCAGCCCGCGCCCAAACTCGGCCTCCCTTTCCCCCGACAGGTACAACCACACTTCCTCCCCCTAAAGCCAATGCGCGTGCTCTCACCCCCAGCAAAGGCTCCTCATCCTTCTTTGACCCCGACATACGCAGGTATGATGTTGACACCCGGTCCTTTTACAGCGACCCCCGGGCCTACGCGGATAGGTTCCCTGACTCATGGGAGGCGAACGCGTTCCGAGAGGGGAAATACCCTGACCCCACTACCTTCATCTCTGGGCACCTCGCCCCTGACTGCACCAAACCTCAACAGACGTATGCCAAGGCCGCCCTGAACGGCGCTCCTAAGGGCCAGAAGAATAAGAGTTCCCTCACAGCCGCCAAAGTCGCGTGAGCCACCAACAGGGTGCCTGCCCTCCGGCCACCAAAGTCGCTCCCGACGGCCGAAAGAAGATTCTAGGCTCCTCGTTCTTCCCCCTCCGAGCACCAACAAGCATCTCTGATCTCAGCCACCTTCCCGGACATCGCGGCCCGCGTCCTTAGGGATGCCAACTGCGCCCTCCCCCTCGCGGTCACCACCAAGGTCAATGATCGCGGATCTGTCACCCTCCTTGTCACCGACCCTACCACCCCCGCTGCCGCCTTCGCACCCGATTTTGACGCTCTCTCCTCCCAGCTTAACAAATTCTTCCCTGTGGGCAAGTCTCCCAGGCTGCCCTTCCGCCTCGCCCCCAACGAAGTCCAGCTCGCCATTCACTCCCTCCCCATTGCCTTCCTCCCTGAGGACCCGGATGAACTCTTCCCCTGCCTCGCGGAATCGATCCTCAACTCCAAGGACATTCGAATCCTCGCCGCCAGATACCTAAACCGCAACGCGCAATCCAGAGAAGGCAAGTCTGCCACCTCCCTCATCGTCTCCGTCCACCCAGGAGACGTCCCAGCAATGGGCTCCTCTATCGGACTATTCGCCCGCTCGAGGACGATTGAGCGCGCATACTCCTCCAATAGGTACACCCAGTGTAAGAACTGCGCGGGTTTCGGCCATGTCGCCCCTAGGTGCTCCGCCGCCGGCCCGGTATGCCCCATCTGCTCCCTCAACCACACCCGTGCGTCGCACCGATGCCCAAACCCCACCTGCCCTGCAAGTGGCAACCTTAAGGTTACTACTGGCTGTTGCTCTTCCTCACCACCGCGGTGCGTCAACTGCGGCGGTCCCCACACTGCGACTCAGAGGGATTGTAAGTCGCGCCCGTCTCCACCCACTCTCGCGCGTTGCGCCGCTGCCGAAACGCTTGTTCTCCCGCCCCCGCTCGGGACGAGATGGACACGGCCACTGATGACAACAACCTCTCACCCCCTGCTTGACCCACCCGCTCTCTCCAGTCGGCGTTCGAGATGTCTACTCCAAGAGCCAGAAGCACGACGATACTTCCGGCCCCAGTAGGGCTCACCCAACGGAACCGGCCGCTCCCTCCCGCGGAGCCGGGTAGCCCTTCACCAATGAGCCGAAACCCATCGGGCCTGGCCGGCTAATGCAGTACAACCAGTCGCCTGGAGATGAGGAGCAGGCCTCCCCTCCCTCACTGAAACCCTTCACACTCGTTCAACACAACTGCCTCGGGAGCTGGGATGTGTTCCTTTCACTTTTCGGGTCGTTTTCACAACTCGTCCTCCCTCCTTCCATCGTTGCCCTGCAGGATCCTCCTGTCTACAGGGGCAAGCCCCCCTCCTTTAATTTATTTACAGTGTTTTCACCGCGACCGACCGGGGCTGCCAACCCCATGTCGCCTTTTATGTTTATAGGTCCTTGCTTGTCTCGGTTTCCCTCCTGCCCCGCTTCTTCGGAAGGGGTGATGTTATGGCACTGGACCTCTTCACCCCGGACGGTTTTTTCAACCCATCCACAACCGGCTTCACGATCATCAATTCGGACAGCACAAAAGGTCGTCTCAACAACACCCGCTCCGTTCCCCCAGATATTGTCTTTCCCACGTCCCCCCTCTCCACCCTCACACTGTGTGACCTGAATATTCACCAGCCCACGGGAGACCCCCATAGGGTCTTCAAAGAGGACGAGATTGCCACCTCGTCCCCTTACTTTGACAGGGCCACGGAACTGGAGTTCACTCTCCTTAACTTCCAGGGCGTCTTTACTCGGTTTTCCATGTCTCTTAGTGTTCGTTACGGGGCCTCCAGGGCCCCGAAACCGGCGGGCCCCCGCCTCAATTCCCCGCCCCGCCCCGGTCAATGGCCTGGGGCGGGGCTATTTTTTTTTCAACCCCTGCCCCTGCCCCCGTCCAGGCCCCCGCCCAGTTCAATGCCCCGAACAGCCCGCCGTCAATGAATTTTCTCCGCCCAGGGCCGGGCTTTTTCGTATATTCCCCTCTCGAACATTGCTCTTTTGATACATGCTTGAGTAATTGTGTGAGCATATACACGTCCCTGGGATGAATGGACCGAACACCGCCGTGGTTACGGAAGCTGAAAGCCCTTTGCCAAGGAGCCCCCTGGTGTTCGGTCCATTCATGCCAGGGACGTGTACCAAAAACCACATACCTCAAAGTATATACGGGCATTTATTTGCATGGAATGATTCATACAATATGAACCGGAATAATTCACAACACCGATTGGACGTCCGAGTTGCCTAGTCTAGTAACGTATATTGTCTCAGCAGGCCATACGCCTAATTCATAAGCCCAATTCATACACTCTATTCACAGGTTCAAATCATATGCCCAATTCATAAGCCTTATTCATCCGCTGGTGCCATATGCCCAAATCATACACCCAAGCCATACGCTCAAATCATACGCCCAAACCATACACCCAAACCATACGCCCAAATCATACGCTCACATCATACGCCCAAACCATATACACAAACCATACGCCCAAATCATACGCTCAAATCATACGCCCAAGCCATACGCCCAAACCATACGCCCAAGCCATACGCCCAAGCCATACGCCCAAATCATAACCACAGTCGTGCTATGGAGTTACTGTGTTCAGAGTTCATATAGCGAAATGGTGAGGTTAAAGAAAGAGTGTATTTATAGTAATAAGAGTTCTATAAAAGGTAATTATGCTAAGTTAGATGTGACTCGGAGGTTTGAGTTAGTCGTATGATTTGTGTAAAAGTGAGAAAAGACTGCCCCGTCCCCCCCACCACATGGGGACAACACCATGGAGTAATAGAAAACAAGAAGAATGAAAGTCATAATAGTTGAAAAAAGAGGTGAATTAAGAGAAAGAAAAAGACAATCCCTGAATATGCTTAGGTGGTAGCGCTCCCACCAGCACCAGCTCCTGCCCTCCCACCACCACCCCCGGAGCGCGTCGGCATCCTACCGCCACCACCGCTCCAACCACTCCCACCAGGGCCCGCAGAGCGCCTACGAGCCCCACTCCAACCACTCCAACCCCTACCACGAGTCGGCTGAACTGGCGTCCGCGGGGTACGACTACTAACCCCAGCCCCAGACGGCCCTGTTCCAGCGGGGTGTGCAGGTGTGCCTCCGACGGCCCCGGTCACCACCCTACTACTACTGCCACCACCCCCCCCAGTACCCACATGCCCGGTATCATGGTCTCCCTGGGCACCTCTCGCATCACCTTCCTCGCTACCACTTCCATCTCCCATACCAGAACCCACACCCCCAACCAAATTTCCTTGTCTAACAACTCCCCCAGCACCCCCCGTAGTACCACTACCACCAGTCCGGCTAGTGCTCCCAGGGCCACCATACAAGCGACGGCGTACAGGTGGACGAGGGTTATCGCTGTCGTCACTGTCGCTGTCACTACCGTCATTGGCAGGGGGTGAGTGATGGGAAGAAGCTCCCTGGCGACGGGGAGGGGCACCACGCCGAGGAGGTGCACCCCCAGGAGGAGGAGGAGGGGGAGCGCGCCCGGGAGGAGGAACACCCACAGGATGAGGAGCACCACCGGGACGAGGAGCACCACCGGGACGAGGAGCACCACCGGGACGAGGAGCACCACCGGGAGGAGGGGGAGGAGGAGGTGCACCCCCGGGAGGAGGAGGAGGAGGAGGAGGAGGAGGAGGAGGAGGAGGTGCACCCCCGGGAGCACCGCCGTCCTCATTTAGATGACGTCTCATCTCTTCCCGAGTGGCACCATCTGGCTGGCCAGCCATAACGTTCATGACATCCTCAACTAATCTCAGGTCCTGGACCATGAGGGTAACGCGACCAGCATGTGCCGCACCCAGGGCTCCAGCTATGAACAAAGAATTAGTAAATCAGATAATTATACTAGGAGAGGAACTCAACTTACCGGTCATTGTCATCACCAGGAACTCTTCCGCTGCCACCTGGAGGCATTCAACAGCTGATCTCTGCCAACGGAATTGTTGCTCGAGTGCCAAATCTGACACAATCTCCTGGCAAAGACGATAGAATGGGGCCTTGGGAATTAGGTACCCGCCATCGCGGCGATACTTAATAATCTCTGCCATTGCCACCCTGCCAGTTGGATACCGAGCCGGCTGCTGGACCCCACCAACAACCCTCCCAGCTCTTTTCCGACCAAGATGCCGAGTTGGGGGCCCCCAATTTCCACCACCCTTGCGGCCCAAGATACCATCATTTGCGCGACGTTTGGGAGGCATTGAGCAGGAGTTACTTTTTTGGTGTTTGCTTGTTTGTTGTATTGACGGACAGGTGCGTGAGGAAGGAGGTTCACAGGAAAAGAGAGAAGGGTTTTTGCTCAGAAGTTAGACGCAAAATGATCTTTGGTGTGTAGGTGACTGGAGTCTGCTTCCTTGGGCGTATGTGTATTTGTGCGTATGTGTATTTGTGCGTATGTGTATTTGTGCGTATGTGTATTTGTGCGTATGTGTATTTGTGCGTATGTGTATGGACCCTATACCTTCCCTGATAGCTGAGTCGGATATTAGGGCTTGCTAAGAGGAAGAAGTGTGTTGGAGGAGAGGTGGGTAAAGAGTTATTTTATACCAACGAAATAAAAATTGGTTATTTCATGAGGAGTGCCTTTCAAGCCCCCTCGTCATATCTTTCCGGGAGTCCCCTGGAGTTTAGGCGTATATTGATTCATGATGTCTAGATGAGTAAACGACAGTTAAGGTTGATAGGGCATGGGTATAAACATACACTTGAATTGTACGATGGTTAAAGTCGCGTAAGACTGCAACCCCCAGTCTACCATAACACGCAATGTACAATCCCTTCCATGTAGAAATGGCTTGAAAATGTTGTACTAGACGTTGTATTTGTTCCAAGATGTTATATCTTCCCTGTTTATGTATCAAGTGTACAATTGTAGTCACAAAATGAACCTGGAGAGTACGCCCCTCCCATCTTCGCTCCGAACTCAAACACACAGCTCTCGTTGCTATAATTTCCTTTCTCTGATAGTATGATGAAAGCAATTAGCAGAAGGCTTGAATCTGGGGGGTCATTCATATCATACTGAGAAGTTGGTGAATAGGGCTTTTGGTTAGGCTACCGCGGTAGAGAGGAGGGCTCGACGCGTGACTGCGGGTAGACCGTGACGATGTTTTCAAGAGGTGAACCAACTTTTTCTTTTCTTTTTAAGAGAGGCCAAATTAACTCCTCTTCTTTCTCACCACACTCCTACCTTCTCCATCCACGCTCTCGCCATCAACACAATCCTCAGGTCGCTCTGCCCTCTGCGCTGCAATCCCGCTTCTCTTTTTCATACAGAAGCAAACTCAGCAGTTAAAACAAAAAAAAGAAAAAAGAAAAGAAAAGAAACACCCGTGGCTCTTGCCCCACCAACCCGGATACGCCCCTCTACTGGTACCACCCTCTCTACTTCCCTTACTTTCTCCACTACATTAGAGGGCACGCCGGCAAAAGGTCGCTGCATAGATTACTTATTGCCCGATCCCAAATAGTAAGTTAGTCACCATCTTCACACTGGTCTTTTCTCCTTTGCTCTTTTATCACCCCTCAAATCATACGCCGAGTTCATACGAACAAATCATACGCACAAAATCATACGCACAAAGAAATCATACGCACAAAATCATACGCACAAATTATATGTACTAACATTGATGAATAGAATACCTTTTTCCACGAGCAATGCCATCTGCTTATAAGTGGAGGCCGCTTCCGGCAGGCGCTTTGGGGCACTCAGTAAATCCTGAGACCATCCGCCGGAATGAACATAGGGCGAGCCTTACCCCCTTGGAAACCGCTTTCGAACGTGCAAGGGCGAACCGAGGCAATCGCCTAAAACAACGCCGTGATTTTGCGCGAAGATATGATGAGTACCAGGCGCTTGACGACGAGACCAAAGCCCAAGTGGATCAGGAGATGATCGTGGAGGAGAACGAGGTCCTGGAGCAGGAACGTGTGGCAATCCTGGCGGATTGGCGGCGATACTATCCAAACCAGTTTGGCGACGATGGTTTGCCACTTGTGAACCCCCCAACCCCTATCGAAGTCGATTCTCCACCGAATTCGCCGGCATCGCCTGTATTTCCGTCACCAAAGATGAGGCCCGCAGCGCGAATGAAGAGTCTGCTCGACCGTGTGGTGAAGCGACCCAGAAGCTCGTCAACTGGGTCTGCGCTGGTACCGCCTCCGGGGCCTTCTGTATCTCAGGACGCTCCTCCCCGGCGCACCCGCCAGCTAGCGATTCGGGAGCGCAGTCATTCACTCACAATGCGTGGGGCCCCGGTATCCCCTACAGGGTCCCCTGTTGGACGCCCTGTGGCTTTGGCGAGGGCAGCTACATTTAATACAGGGAGCACAAGGGAGCCTATCTCACATCGCACCAGGTTTAGGATAGGACTAGGTAGCCTGAGGCGAAGCTCCCGGGCTAATAATCCACAGTCAAGTAAGTAATTTTAAAATTTGCCTAATTAACTTGAGATGTGCTTACTAATATTCAGTGTTGTTTAGCTCGGACAGGCCCCTCGATGCCTATCGGCGGAGAGGACAGTACTTCTGAGTACAGATTGACGGAGGAGGATATGGAAGGAGATTTGGACATGACGGTTCGAGAGGATGAGCTCGACGAAAAGGGTAGACCTTTGATTGACTGGGTGAAGCCTGTTGAGTGGCTTTTGCCAAATGCGGAGGTCTACGAAGAGTGGGAGGAGGATGAAGAGGATGAAGATGTCGATTTTATCGACCTATATGAGTCTGGTGATGAGGGTGGCAATGGCTCAGAGGATTCCGATGAGGTCTATGGGGAAGAGGAGATCAACGAGGAGGACGAGGAGGATGTAGAGGGGGAGGAGGAGGACGTGGAGGGCGAGCAGGAGGACGTGGAGGGCTGGGAGGAGGGTGATGATAATGTCCATATGACGGACGAAGGGGAAACCTCCGGCTCAGGTTTGGGAAGTAGGATGCGAGACTTAGGTCGCCCTGACTCTGCATCTTCCTCTCGTCGTCTGTGCGGCGATGCGGCAGAACACCGTTTCTGTGCTAGCACCCAAGAGATTGGAGAGAGGCTGCTTGGGCGGGCTATGACACCCAAGGATTTCTTCACAAGCCCGGAAGACCAACAGGACAGCATTGAAAATATTGTCACCAAGAGAAAGCGCTTTCTTGCCGGCGATGCCCCTCTTATCATTGATCTCGAGGCAGCCGCTAGGGAAGACGCAGAAGAACAAGGAATTGACATTGAGGAGATGGATAGAATTGACCGCGAGATGGATAGGCAGGCCCTCCTCAATATGGCTAGCCAGCACTTTCCTCACCGCGTGAAACAGGAGCCGGAGGATTAACGATTTCTACTTCCATCTATTTTCTTTTCTTGTTATCTCCTAGTTCTTTTCCTGACCTCTCACGCCGGTTCTGCCTTCCTTACTCTCCTTAATACGGTTCCCCTTACCTTGCCTTACCTGCACTCCCACTTCTGTATTTATCCACCACAATATCTCACGTTTGGTTTCATCCTTAGCCCGTATTCTTTCTCCCATATCATAAGTCCGGGGGCTGTTTTCCTTGGGTTAGATTCTTACGCAGCACGCTACCTCTTTTCTTGTTCTCTTCTCACTCTGAATTTCCAGAGACCGACGCTCCTTTAGAGTTTAATTTCTTTTGTTATCATACCCGGCGCCTATACGGATTCCGCTCTTTTCTTTTATGTCATGATTGAGTCGGTGACCTTACTCTTTGCAGTATAATGTAATAGGATAGCAGTTTAGAAGTTAGAAACACTCTCACATAACGATAAGCTTGAGCACAGATTGAGATTGTCTATTTAGTCCTTTGCTTCTGGTTTCTTCGGCAAAATCCATATGCCCAAAGACATACGCCCAAAACCACGTACCCAAAGTGATGCGCCCAAAGCCATGCGCTCTAAAGCCATACACTTAAAGCGTACGCTCAAAGCATACGCCCAAAGCATACGCCCAAAACATACGCCCAAAACACACGCCCAAAACACACGCCCAAAACACACGCCCAAAACACACGCCCAAAACACACGCCCAAAGCATACGCCCAAAGCATACGCCCAAAACACACGCTCAAAGCATACGCCCAAAGCATACGCCCAAAGCATACGCCCAAAATACCCGCCCAAAGCAGTTGATGTAAAGACGCTCTCTGCGAATGTTTAATTATAATTTAGGTTCAAATATGTGAGGGAATAGCCACGCATATTCCTCTAGAGAAGTTAAGCTCCGCAGTTTTCAGGATAGGCTTCTATCTCAGAATCAGAATCAGAATCCACAATGGTACAATGAACAAGACCCATGACAACTCTGCTACTTGTACTTCCACTACGCATCATTTCCATTGAATGCACAGTGGCACGGATATAAATTCCTGCTCCTAGAGCATCAAGGATCCCGTTGTACTCTGTATCGTCACAGTCCAAGAACCCCGACACCATCTCCTTCCGCTGTAGCTCCACATTCTCAGACTTGTCTTCATGTACCTTGGTTCCCAACCAATACATCTGGCCCAAGACGGGGGCGTGCATCCCAGCCTTTGGATAATCCATCATGTCTACCACATCATAGTGTAAGCTAGGTTCCTGGCATTGATATTAAATATTTGACTTACAGAAGAAGCGTATGACTTTATGACCCCAGGAAAGCGAGTAGAGATAAGGATGTGAAAACAAGGTTGGTTCCAGGTCGCCGTAGTTGTCTAGAGAGCTCTGGGGAAAGCCCTTGGCTTCAAAGAAGCTATGGTCGACTGGAGCATTGGCCATTGCGCGAAGCCGAGGAAGTGGAACGATACCGGGCTCGGTATTACCCGGTGCAGTCGATGCAATCACAATATTTTTCCTGATCGTGCTCATGATACTAATGAAGGATGGATATGTAGAGATGTAGAAAGATCGTGCTTTTATAGTAAGACCAAAAGGTTTTGAAGTAGGGAAAAACTATAAAATCATTTTATCAAGACCAGCTACTTATACATTAAGTCAACTCGAGCAAGGCTTGATAGAATATAATTAAAGAGCGTATAAATTATGGAAATTCAGAAGTCAGAATGAAGTTATTGTTAACTGTCTGAGTCTGGAACTAAGCCCCACGTCATTTTGCCTTTTACTACACGCCTGCCTGAGTCACACTGCTGAAATATTTCTAAGCTCGAGACCCGACCCTTAATCTCATACCCTAACTCAAGCGCCTGTATGATAGCGCGGGATTCCCTTGTTCTACGTTCCAACATTCCAGCGATCCGTCCACCTCGTACCAATTTGACTGCCTTCCCCCCACCATTTGCCCACTCGAATCCACACATCTCCAATTGGTACCGCTGTCCTATCCGTGGTGACCGGCTATTGGCCCAAGGTTTGTCTATCGCTCACTATCAGCTTTCATAGTTCTAGTTGGCTGCACACCTGCAGCAGGTGGGATCCAGTAACAGCTTACAGAAAAAAAAGTCCACCTTCATTCTGCCAAAGGAAATGGGAAAAAGGTCGATTATTTCATCAGGGCCAAATGTCCAGGTATAAAACTCATCCATTGGAGCTTCCTCGATTGGGGCCGTTGTCATCGCCTTAGGTGTAAATAAAGGAAAGGCGGCAAAGGTAGACGGCAGTAGCAACAAGATGGTTATGGTATGAGATTCTTGTGAGTATCTAAGTGGAGGATAATTACATAGCATAATTACCAACCTATATATAAGGGTTATAATCAGGAATCACCTTTAATCACTCGGAAAGGCACTGAGTGCCTTCGTCACTGCATGGTATTCAAGTATTAGATCCTCACCTTGGGTTTGCTTTCAATAGTTGCGACAGCTTCGAGAGACCCCGTACTTGCAGGTTTGATTCAAGATTTGGTTGCCATGTAGGAGCGAATGCGCTGTATGAGAGTCTTCAATTGGAACTAGTCAACTCGCGTAAAAGATCAAATTTGGTTACCTCAGATTATGATTGAACAGGGTATATCAACCCCTACTGGATTTGGACTAATGCTATGCCCAAAGCACAGCGGTGAATACCAATTCATGTAGCTGCTACCGAGCCTAATCCTAGAGTGCGGCTATTTTCAAAAAAGTAATTCACATGCAACCATACACCACCATACGCACAAAATTCATACGCACAAAAATTCATACGCACAATGGTTCCTACGCATGCATGTTTGTATACTCAATTGATAGACTCAAAGATTATACGAGCAATGAAATGGATCACAGAATGGAAGCCAGGTTGGGTACTTAGCTTAGCTGGGCCAACTTATAACCATCATTCATATGCCTACCACAGCTGTACTTTTATATAAATATCATTCGGGATCCAAGGGGATCTGTTACTGTACACGGATAGCTAGAACCTCAAATAATATGTGCTTTGATATGGCGAGAGTGCCTTGGGATTCTTCTTCCTTCTGCGCTGCCAGCAGCGTCCTATATATACAGAAAACTCTCATCCAAGAAACTCTCTTCCATCACCGTCTCTTGCCTTCCAAACCACACCCTCAACTCTGCAACAGATTTCCTCCTTCAATCCCTTTGCCCGTTTCAACTACTTACAGACTTTTCCTGAATCTTCAATCCCAAACTTTCCTGATACCTGTGCCTGTTTCGCTATCATCAATGTGTGACACTCGCCCGTTGCATCCTCTAGCTAACACTAGTTCCAAACCTTTAGTACCCCTAGTCTGATTCAAGAATCCTCACAAAACATCTCCGCTGCATCAAACCATTCGTCCTTACATGACATCGCTTCAACTTCCATACTTCCAAACACTATCCAAACAATAACTCTCCTCGTCCAAACATCCGCTGCTGTAGTGTGTGTTGTAGATATGAAACCTTCGTGCCAATTTTCAACACGCCCCCTCACGAAGAGGTTCTTATCGTATCGTGCTCCTTAGTCCCATTGCCTGGGTGTGTTTGTTGTGAGTTGGTCGGGGCAGCGCTTTCGTCATAATATCGGCGATCATGTCAGTGCTGGGACAAAAACGCAGAAGAACTTTCTCCGCAGTGACCAGGTCCCGTATAAAATGATATTGAATATCAATGTGCTTAGTGCGAGCATGATATTCTAGGTTATGAGCGAGTGCAATTGCTCCCTGGTTGTCTCCGTTGAGTGTTCCCATTGGTGCTATATGCTTGAAGGCTCCGATCTCGTCGAAAAGTACCCGAAGCCATAGGATTTCTTTCGCGGCTTGGGTGATCGCCATATACTCAGCCTCGGTGGTTGATAGTGCAATAGAGCTCTGCTTCTTACTGCCCCAACATATTGCTCCTCCATTTAGTAGGAAAATGAATCCACCAACAGACTTGCGATCCTCCCCAGCACCCCAGTCCGCATCTGAGTAGCCCCCACAGGCATTACTACGACCGTACTGTAAGGCATACTGCCTAGTTCCAACCAGGTAGCGAAAGATTCTCTTAACCGCAATCCAGTGCTCGGGCTTCGGCGAATGGTTGAAATGACTAACTAATCCCACCGCATAGGCTATGTCCGGTCTAGTCCCTAGCATGGCATACATTAATGATCCGACCGCTGACTGGTAAAGCTCTAGGTTCAGTTCCCGACTTTCTGTAGTCTCATGAGTTGTCCTAGATACAAGGCGTGTATTGTAATCGAGTGGTGTAGGACTGGGGCGGGCATCCTGCATTCCATGACGATGGAGGATTCGATCGATATAGCTGTTTTGTGAGATGGTAAGTACCCGTTGACACCGATCCCGCTTTATTTCCAACCCCAGAAATACTGTCAGCTCTCCCAAGTCTGTCATCTCAAATGCCCTCGCTAGGCAGTTCTTAATCCACCCAATATCCTCTTTCTCCGCTGCCGCTAAAACCAGGTCATCAACGTAAACAAGAACCAGAATCGGTTTATCGTAGTTAATGTAAAGACTGTAGTCCTGAGTACTACGGTGGAACTCGTGGTTGGTAAAGAAAGTGTGAATCTTCTGGTACCAGGCGCGCGGTGATTGGCGTAAGCCATATATCGCTTTGAGTAACCGGCATGCGTATCCTGGCTCGGTTATATCGTGAAGTCCCTCTGGGCATTCCATAAATATCTCTTACTCGAGCTCTCCATTCAAAAAGGCTGTCTTCACATCCATACTGTGAAGTTCCCAATCATTTTCCGCAACAAGAGCTAGTAATACTCGTAGAGTTGTAAACTTGCCGACCGGTGCGAACGTTTCTTTGAAGTCGATACCCGGCTCCTGCGAATACCCCTTAGCCACAAGTCGTACCTTAAATCTCCCATCTTCCTTTCTTCTGAATAGCCAACGACAGCCTACAATCTTCCGCTCTGTAGGTACCTTCTCAACTACCCAGGTATCATTCTTTCGTAGGTACTCCAGCTCGCTCTCCCAAGCTGCTTTCCAGTCCACCGCATTCTCACTCTGTAGCGCCTCCTGCAAGGATACGGGCTCTTCCACAACCGCCACAAAGGCAGGCCAGGCTCCGAGGCCAAACATTTCTTTTCTCTGGTGTACCCGCTGGGATCTGCGGATTGTAGTCTTCTCGGGCAGGTTCGGTCGTGACTCTTGTCCTGGCTCGGGGTTCTCTTTTTCCCGGCGCTGAGGTCTACTAACCAGAATCGTATCCTCATCGAATGTATTGATAGGCGAGCTGCGTTCATCGGGGTCTATAGGCGGAAGCGGTTCACCAATAGTGACTTCGTCTTCTTCTTCTAGAAATGGTGCGATTCTTCTTGCACCTGTTAGGCTCCCTTTTGTGGTCGTATTTTGGTTCGGTAAATTCTGTGTAGTTTCTCTGCCTATCTCCTCTTCTTCCATCAGCACTGGGTTTCGGAAGCTGTCGGTGGAGTGTTCCTTTGTTTCTTCATTAAATACCACATCTCGTGTAGTGAATACCTGTTTGGCTTCCTCGTCATATACTCTGTAGACTCTGCTGCCACGGTCTTCTGCGTATCCTACTAACCGGCACTTTGTCGCTCGGCGGTCTAGTTTCCTTCGTGTTGGGGCAGGAATGTGACGATATGTCGTACAACCAAAAACTCGTAAATGGCTGATTGAGGACAGTACTCCGAACCATATCTCGAAACGTGTTTGGTTGTTGTGTGCACTGCTCGGTAGACGATTTATTATATGAACAGCGGCGAGAGCCGCATATCCCCAAAACTCTTCCCCTAATCTAGCATCAAAGAGCATACATCTAACCATTTCGATGATAGTGCGGTTGGCCCGTTCGGCAATACCATTATGTTCCGGTGTATAGGGTGGCGTCATTCTGTGTATAATGCCGTTTTCCGCAAGATAGTTCCGAAAACCATGTCCCGTATATTCTCCTCCCCCATCAGATCTCAAATGCTTAATCCGTTTCCCTGTCTCTCTTTCTACCTTGGCTTGATATTCTCTGAACCGTTCAAAGACCTCTGACTTTTGCCTTAATAGTGATATAGCGATTCTCCCTGATCTCTCGTCGATAAAAGTGGCGAAGTACCGTTAGCCCATGCATCCCTCTGCTGCCATCGGTCCACATATATCGGAGTGGATGGTATGCAAAACCTCTTCGCACTTTGCACGTTCGCCGGTAAGTGGGTCTCTTGTTTGTTTTCCTTCCATACAAACACCGCATATCGTACTCGGTCCCTCTGGATCTGCTGTAGTGATTATTTCCAATCCCGTTACTGACTCCTGAATTCTTCTATAGCTTGCTGGCTTAAGCTGCGATGTCCTATTCGTCTATGCCAAATCTCCCGCGATGCCCCATCCCCGGCCCTTGATGCTACCGCTAACGCTACTGCTTTCAACCCTGTAAGATAGTAGATATTTCCTTGCCTTTTGCCGATCCCTTGGACTCCGGTTCCTTTACTGACGCTACACGTAGTCTTTGTAAACTCTACCCGAAACCCTTGGTCCACGATACTGGCGACACTAATTAGGTTCCGGCCGATATCTGGCACATGAAGCACATCAATGAGGCGTATGGTTCCTGTCGTGGTTGGGATCGTAATGTTCCCTTGTCCCATGGCGTTGATTTCCTTTCCGTTTCCAATCGTAATTGCTGTCGGTAGTATATTGATATAGTCTTCTAATAGATTCCGGTTTGCGGTAAGGTGTCTCGATGCACCAGAATCGATGATCCAATCCGTTATATCGCTATGCTGACTCGCCAACCCCATGAAGGCTAGATGTCCTCCGCTTGTATTCTGTTGCAAGTTCCCCTTCCGTTTGAGACACTCACCTTTCCAATGGCCTTCTTTATTGCAGTAGTGACACCGGCCAGAATTACTTCCTTGGCCACTTGCTCGTCCTCTAATTCCACTGGAAGAACCCCCTCTCACTCCTCGTGCGTAGCCTCCCCTACCATGGCCCCGATACGCCGGTCGATAGTTCCCCCTGCCAATATAACCCCCAGAGCGGAATACAGAACCAGCGGCCATAGCAGAGAGGGGTTGCTGGTTGAGCTCCAGACTGCTACTGGTGGCAGCCTGTCGTCGGGTCGCCTCTTGCAGTAACCTTCCGGAAAGGAAGTCGAAGGTTATCGTGTCTGCCCGGGACTGGACAGCCATTATCAATGGCTCGTAGGACGGAGGGAGCGAGAGGCTTAGCATGGAGACCAAATCGCTGTCGGGTATGCCTATTCCGTTTGGAGCGAGGTTGGCTACTTGTGTCGACAGTTCTTTAAAGCTGTTGAGGTGGACCGACATGTCCTGACCCTCCTTTAGGTGCAGGCCCCATAACCGTTGCATGAGAATCATCCGTCCATTGGAGCCAATTCCTTGATGAACCTTTGCAAGTGCATCCCAAGCCTCCTTTGCGTTCCGAGCTGATTGGATATGTGGAATTTGGGAGTCACGTATGTTGAGCGAGATGATTGTAAATGCTTGATCGTTGACGGATTCTGTATTTCTACTACTAGTATCGGATTGATCAGCAGTGGTATCTTCTAATGCGCCGGCAAGTCCTTTCTCTTTTAATATCCTCAGCACACGAAACTTCCAGGCAACATAGTTGCTTTTGCCCGTGGCCATTGATCCTTCAAGCTTCTCGATCGAATGACTGAGTGAGGTATAGGGATGAGGGGTCGCAGGACTTGGTGTTGCGGTTCCGGCTGCAGCACTTGCCGCTGCAGCTGCTCGTGTACTTCCCATTGCGGAATGTAGCACTGATGGTCGGAAACTAAAAAAGGGAGTGTGGGAAACTTAGGCAAACGGGTTTGAAGAGGGTGATTGTCAGGCGCAATCCGGGCTCATAACCTCAAATAATATGTGCTTTGATATGGCGAGAGTGCCTTGGGATTCTTCTTCCTTCTGCGCTGCCAGCAGCGTCCTATATATACAGAAAACTCTCATCCAAGAAACTTTCTTCCATCACCGTCTCTTGCCTTCCAAACCACACCCTCAACTCTGCAACAGATTTCCTCCTTCAATCCCTTTGCCCGTTTCAACTACTTACCGACTTTTCCTGAATCCTCAATCCCAAACTTTCCTGATACCTGTGCCTGTTTCGCTATCATCAATGTGTGACACTCGCCCGTTGCATCCTCTAGCTAACACTAGTTCCAAACCTTTAGTACCCCTAGTCTGATTCAAGAATCCTCACAAAACATCTCCGCTGCATCAAACCATTCGTCCTTACATGACATCGCTTCAACTTCCATACTTCCAAACACTATCCAAACAATAACTCTCCTCGTCCAAACATCCGCTGCTGTAGTGTGTGTTGTAGATATGAAACCTTCGTGCCAATTTTCAACAGAACCATCTCAACTTAATGTCTTCCCAACCAGAATCTTCCACGATGGGCAGCCAACGGGGGCTCTACACCTCCGGGGCACGAAGCCGTACCTTTTTTTTACGGTTCCACGAAAGCCCTGCACGCGAATACTCTCCATCTGTATCCCAATTCTCGGTAGAATCCACCCCATATGGGAGTGAAGGCCGGGTAAGACCAACCCCAAGACCTCTGACTGGTGAGGCCCGCGCCCCTCTTTCAAGTTCCACAACACCCGTGCGCTCCGATTCTCTAGCGCTGCCCCCTGGAAACCAAGATCACGCGCGGAATCTGCTTCATCCGCTAGCAGTGACTTTGTCAACAAGCGACACAGTTACATTTGAGATATTTGGAAACTTTTATCTCTATACCGAGGAATATCATGAGAGTTGGATGGAGTGGTGGCAAGGCACACCAGGGTATATAGCCTATCCTGCGAAATATGCTGGCAAGAAAAAGATACGGTGGAACTCGGATCTTCGAGGCACAGAGGTGTGGAAATACTTTCAACAATGTGCCGACTGTTTAGGTAGTGCTATTGGCACACCGAGTGTAATGTGCATCATGTGCAGAAAGGTCCTAGCTCACCCAAGTGGCACGGGGACTAGCTCGATGCATGACAATAACAGGTCCTCTGCTTGTCTGAAATCGAGAAAGATTAACGGATATGATGGGTGGGCTGGAAGCCCCCTTGGTATAGACGTTCTTACGCTATTGGAAAAAGGCACTAAAACTGGAAATAGGCGTAGGATTATCGATCTGGCCACACCAGCAGGATTCAGTCAGCATGATTTCGAAGAATACTTTCTAAAAGCGTTTTTAGCAACGAATCTCGCCTTTAATTGCTCAAACACCCTTGCCTTTCGTCGTGTCTTCAAGTACATTCGCCCGGGAGTCAAAATCCCCAGCCCAACAATATTAATGTGGCATTTGAAACGGCTGGGAAAGTCTACGGTGGATGATATTCGAACATGTATACCTGCTCCAGGAAAGATTTCTCTCGCTGCCGATATATGGACTTCACCGAACAAACTTGCTTTTTTATCAATTGTGGCTTATTGGATCTCGGATAGCTGGCAGATGGAGGAGGTGCTGATTGCGTTCGAGGAAATCAGGGGTTCTCATACGGGGGCTATTATGGGAGGGATAATTCATGACGTTCTAGCCAGATACGGGATTCAGGATATAATTCTGGGTTTCACCACCGATAGTGCCAGCAATAACCGAACGCTCACCGAAGCCTTAAACCATGCTTGGAGTTTACTATCGGTTGCATGGTGTCAATTGGAAAATCATATTCCATATATGGCCCATGTTGTTTAGCTTATCCTTGGGGCATTTATGAGTTCGATCAAGGTGAAATCGCGGGATGGTCATATGCTGTCTGGCTTTAAGGCTGGCTATAGCGAGAAGGTTATGAGATTGGATAACTGTTTTAACAAAACAGTAGGAATGGTAATGTGTCTAAGATCTCATACCTAGCAGCTATATTACAAATGCATACGCACAAATTCATACGCACAAATTCATATGCCCAAGGGTATATGCACAAATTCATTATTCCCAATTGAATGCGCGCCAATGTGAAAGTAGAACCAAGTGTTTTCCCCATTGTTCTCACCTAAGATACCTTTAGTCAGAGATAATGCTAATAATGGATTATACCATCGGAAAATGAGTATTGCAGTTGGTGCTTCACCTCAAAGGCGTCAACACTTCATCTAGATACAGAATAACCGGGTTAAGATCCCTACTACACTACTTTATGATGTCAAAACAAGGTGGAACTCAACCCTAAATATGTTGGAGAGATCTGTGCGGCTACGGGAATTCACCAAGGACTGGTTACAAACCTATGCCGAGTTTACGCCTCTCTTGTCAACCCCGGAAGAGTGGAGGCAGATTGAATACATCTTGGAGGTACTTCAACCGATACGATTTTGGACTTTGTAGATATCAAAAACACGTGGCGTCACCATTCATCGAGTGTTTCAAGTGTATCAAGATATCTTTGATCATTTGGCAATGCAAATTTCCAAGTTAGAACGGAAGCGGATGCAATGGAAGGTTGATATTCGTGAGGGCCTTGTGAAAGCTAAATTGAAGGCCGCCTCTTACTATGGTAAAACAGATAGGCCAAGAGGTCTTCTGTTCGGCATTGGAACTTGCCTAAATCCCTATTGCAAACTCAACCTTTTTCGAGAATGGGATATTGATGCTAGTGGGGAGACAGAGTATGAGAAGTCATATAACAAGGAGTTCATAGCGTATTATGATCTGTACTATGCACGAATAAATAATCTGGCACCTGACATGTCAATTCCATGGAGTGGTCTGAACAGTCAATCCAAACACCTTTACTCTTCGAGACACAGAGCACTTATCCTGAGTCAGGCACTAGCGTACATCGAAACCGATTCTGAGATTGAGCCACGCGAGCCAGACGCTGAGGCTACGCATCCCACATGTGAGGCCTGCCCAGCCGGGATTTTTTACGAGGCAAATATACTGGAGTGGTGGAAGGTTAATGCGGGAAGATTCCCGAATTTAGCTCGGATGGCTAGAAATATTCACGCTGTTCAAGGGGGTAGTGTTGGAGTAGAGCGGGTGTTTAGCATGGCAAGAGATGTGATTCCCTATCGGGGCTCACGACTCATAAGCAGTACAATTCGATCTTCAATGCTGGTGAAATCCTACGAGAACGAAGAAGTCCGAAGAGACCTAGCAGGTCACGATAGTGAACGGGAGGCAGAAAAACTCGAAGAAATGGCTGCTGCGGTGGATTATGGTTATTGGGCTGATAGGAACAAAGAAAGTATAGAGAACGATAATGGCTGTATCTCCGATGATGACGAATCACACAAGAAGGACACCTAATGGTCTTTCGTTGATCAGGATGGCAGGCGAGCATTTGGAAGAGAGCCAAAGGCGATACTACCTGAGCGTGGACTGGTTGAATCTCAATATGAACGGCCTGTACCACCTCGAAACCAAGGTGTAGATCACTTGGGAGGCTCCGTGGAATCAGATGCTGAAGAAAGAATCTGGGATAGTACAGTCAACATGTATATTGCATCGGACACTGATGAGGAGGAAGGCTCACAAGAGGGTGAGGCGGAGATTCCCGGTGAAGGACTGAGTGATCTTGAAAGTATCGACCAACAGCGTGACGAAAGTTCCGGCTTCAGCGCAGGCTCAAGGGGCCGCCTGGAAGAGGATTGTTCGGAGGAGGAGCCTCTATCGGGAACCACTGATTGACTCCCGGTTATACGTGTAACCTGCGGAAGAGACCAGACAGGAACTAATACCACGATTCGAGTTCCACCAAGGAAGTGTGCCGGAATTGGGGGGAAACCAAAGAAAAGATCCCGTTTCCACTAATTCAATTTTCGTGTAAAATCATTATAAAATCATAGAATTTGACTAAGTAATTCAGAAGGCATTTTACTATCCCCTAAGTTATCCTAGTGGCCAAGACATGCCGAGGAGGTGTCAAGTCAACAATGTATACGGTAGTGAATAACGAGCCGCCATGGATTGATTGGAAAATGCCACATATAATCGGGGGACTGCATGTGGGATCGGGCGGACGGGGTCCATTTTCTGACCCTCGTCCGCCCGATCAGATGTGCACACCCCAAGTAAATGTAAGAGTGTGTAGAAGGATTCTATGTTTTCAGAGGCGGAAATTCAAGAAGCCTGAATACATTGTCGATTTATTCGAGTTCTTACGATAAGCTACCAGAACAGGAGCCTTGTCATGAAAATCATACGCCCAGAAAAATCATACGCACACAAATCATACGCTCAGAAAAAATCATACCAACAGAAAGATCATACGCACACAAAGCGTACGCACACAAAATCATACGCCCAAAATAATACACTGGTAATGGTGTCGTAGATAATACGCACTAGTGTAAAGGCTAGTTGCATTGGCTCTAGTTAGTCGAGTTTGTCATGTTATAGCGTGATGGGTCTTCCCCTATATTCTTGCTGTTTCCGCTTTTCTCCCATAGACACAGAAACCATTCGCCCCGCCGCGGCCCTCTGAATCTATGTCCCGCGCTGCGCCCTCTTGAACACAAGTTCCTCCCCGCCCAAGTCTCTCCTTACCCGCCATCCACTCGAACACATTTGGATACCTTTATCGTGGCTCTATACCAACCGCACTTCATTCTATCCTGCTTTGAGCGGGAGGGAAGCTTGCGTTGAGCGAGTTTGTGTGGCTGCGGAAGACTACGAGAGGGCTATCATAAAAGAAGAAGAGAGATGCGGAGAAGCGCAAGCAGCAGGGTGAGCGATGAAAAGCTGCGAATCACCTCCACAACTCTGAACATGGGAGTGACGATATTGCAAATTCTACAATGGATGTCAAAGGTGTGTTATTCTCTCCTATTTAACCGATCTCGCTGCATGGGCTTGAAATTAGCAATTGTTGTATTTTACTTTCAACTCGGTCGCATATCTGTATTTAGGGCATATACTAATCTCCTCGTCACTTGTATTAGATTCGGGGCAACCATGTTTACCGCTGGATATGGATAAGGTTTATTCAATGAAACGGAATATTTCCCACATGTTGAAAACCCCCGATCATCCACGCGTCAGATACCACCAATGTGGCGATTTTGACATTCTGGAGTCAATCCTTTCGCGACCTAAACGGCAGCCGGATAGCAACTTGAAGGAGCGTTTCGAAGAGGAAAATGAGCCCCAATTACACTGGATCACCGGTGACATTGTTATAATAAAGGACAAGTAAGTAATTCATCCTTTGGGCTGAGACGAGGCTTATATACTAAACTATCTTTAGACAAGGCGTCCCATGTGTAATCAAAGCTGGGAATAGCAAGGCATGTTGGCTATTACCGCAAGTTGAACCGGCGGTACACAAATATGTTGCGTCACGGAATATAGCCGCAGATCATACCCGACATGGTGCAAGCGGTACGCGGAAGCGCTATAGGCCAAGCGGCGAGATGGAAGGCGCTCATACCACTCACAAGGCTGCGAGTGATAGTATGAAGGATGCTACAACCCTGAGTTCTCCTGCAGGAAACGGGAGCAGCGAACATAACCCGGACGGTACTTTGAGAACAAAAGGCTGTGTCATTGGGCACCGTGCCTTCGTTCCACGAATGGGATCACGAACGCAGAATATTGAACTTGGACCCGGGCCAGCCCAGTCATATAACACGAAATCAGCAATTCACGCACTAAAAGAATTCGGCCAACAGCTTTTACCATTGACTCAAACCGTTGAGGCGCTATTTCAGACTTTCCTCCCGGAGGAGCATTCCAAATACACAGCAGTCTATGAGACCATTTACGATGGGAAAGCTGACAATGTTGACGAGGCATTTGGAATATGGACCTCCCGCTCACTTGTCATCAACGCCAATACCAATAACCATAAGGATCTGGAGGACGTATGCCATGGGTGGTGTGCGATAGTAGTATTCGGAGACTTTGAGGGCGGCGATGCCTGCTTTCCTGAGCTTGGAGTCAAGATTGATTGTACCCCTGGTATGTAGAGACTCCCGCCCATCTTATCCAATTCCAATAAGTAACTAAGATATATTCTCTAGGTTCCATTATTTTCATGCGTTCCTATGCAGTGGAACATTATATTGGCTCTTTTGTGGGAAATCGGTGTAGTGTTGTCCACTTTACACATCAAGCAGTGCACGATGCATATGTGGAGAAGACGGGGAAGCCATTGTGGGAGTTCAATAAGATGCCTAAATGGTGGCAGAAGTTGCGCATGCATCTGAATGTATAATAATGTTCCTAATCATTGATTTTTCTATTTAGTATGGGTATACACTCACACCCCGCTGTCCCGGATCTTGATAATCCGGATACCTTGCTGTGTCGTGCGAATCTCAGTAAGTTCTGAATTTCTTTACACCAAAGCCTAGCCTGTTGTCCCAGATCACTCGCTATGCCGGATGGATTCTTAGGATTTTGTCCGTCCGGGATAGCGGGGTGCTAGTATATACTTTTGAGCTTGGCCTGCCCTCGTTTGCAAGGCTGTGCCCCCAAAATCATACGTCCAAA
>Ga0307517_10003634_pt1 | contig 23966 bp, 27 predicted proteins | sample 23_EM_MG_FD_194515 | JGI IMG/M metagenome (GOLD analysis project Ga0307517, IMG submission 194515) | Populus trichocarpa ectomycorrhiza microbial communities from riparian zone in the Pacific Northwest, United States - 23_EM | ecosystem: Host-associated > Plants > Roots > Unclassified | place...
AGGTGAAGTGCTTGTTTTGGCCGGAATAACCACAGGAAGGCAGCGACGAAGAACGGGAGGGTAAAATGGATAACACCATAGGGTAACCATGCGACGATATCGAGGACCGGATGCGTGAAGCGGGTGAGGATGTCGGAGATGTTGGCACCATAGAGGACGGATTCCAGAGTGGGTAATGTGACCACAGATATCGGCGGACGCAACGCGTCTGGCACGAACCGTGCCGAGTAATAAGTGAGCAACCACGCAAAAACCGGTGTCGCGGGTACGAAAAATTGGGAGGTGAAGGGTATAATGAGGGCGATGGTGTACAGGACGGGTATCAAGAGCTTGTAGGGGAATGCAGGCGTTTGCATGACAGTGAGCCAGAAGGTGGCATTGATCATATGGAATATGTAGACGGTGTCGGAAAGCGTGAATTCATGCTGACGGAGTTTTTGAAGCGTGTCTTGAGGAGATAACGACTTGTCCAGCCTGGCTACTGCTGCTTGGAGAGCCGCGATGAAATGTCTTGCGGTGCGCCGGACCCCCATGACTACTCGATGTCGCTGTTCAAGATGGCGGCAAAAGCGCAAACATTGAGCGAGAATGCCATCGAAAACCGGGATACCCTCACCTCGTCGGGGACGCAAGAACGGACCTGTCGGAGCGCAGCAAACGGTCGACAGCAAGTCGACAGCGAACCGTGGTGGGTCAGGCTGATGGGAACAACTTTCCGCTTCTGGCAGGACTTCCCCACCTGCTCCACCCTGAGATCGAGGCACCGTTCATTTAAGGCTGCGTGCACTATGCTTTGCCTCCCTTACACCCCACTACAGTCATGAGCGACTCAGAAGCTCCTGAAGATGCGCTCGAGATATTCGTCACGACGATTGACACCCCCGCGCGCACCGCTCCGACCCCTTTCGACAGAGAAGATGCAGACATAATCCTCAGGACGAGCGATGGAATCGACTTCTGCGTCCACACGCCCATACTTTCCGTGGCGTCGCCCGTGCTCAGCGACGTCCTCTCTAATAGGATGGGCATAACCTCGGACCCCGATGGCAGGCAGGTCCTTCGTTTGCCAGAGAGGAGCGATACCATCGAGCCATTGCTCAAACTCTGTTACCCCGTACCCCGACCCCAATTACGCTCCCTTCGACAGATCAGAGATGTTCTCAACGCTGCCACCAGCTACGACATCCAGGTCATCGGCGAAATGCTGGAGACACGTTTGGTCACCTATGCTGAACAGTTCCCGCTTCAAGTTTATGCCATCGCCTGCCGAAATAACCTAGAAAACACCGCCCGGACAGCCGCCGAGTACGCCGTCAGGAAACCGTTTTGGGAAACATACCACCGCGACATCGAGTATATCACTGCGGGGGCGTACTGGAGGTTGCTCGCTTATTACTGGGACGTCGAGAAGAAGAGGAACCATAACAAGAAGAATCGACGACCAAAACTACTCTGGCAGAATTCAGATGTGACCTCATCCCTTCCGAGTACAAAACCCCCCTCTCCAATCCCCTCCTCCGCATTGCCGCCATTCGACGAGGCCTCTGACGGCGACATCGTTCTGAAGTCGTCAGACGGGGTCCTGTTCCGGGCACATAAAGTCATCCTTTCCTTGGCATCCCCATTCTTCCGAGACATGTTTTCCCTTCCCCAAGCAACTACCCCACCCGACGACGCCGGTAGCGGATCAATCATCCCACTCACCGAGTCCAACGAAACCGTGGATACCCTCCTTCGAGCCATTTATCCCGAAGAAGACCCTGATCTAAAACTTGTCCATGAGATCGAAGGTGTTATCGAGGCTGCGCTAAAATACGACATGCCGAAGTGCATTTCAATCATGCGAAAAAAGCTCATTTTGTGCGCGAACAAGGAACCTATCAGGGTTTTCATGATCGCGTGCAAGAACAGGCTCCCCGACGTCGCCTCCGCCGCCGCTCACCTGTCCCTACGCCGTCCAGTCCTCTACTCCTTCGAGCTCGGGTCGGTGTTTCACCCCTTTTCTGCGTTGGAGGATATCACTGCCGGTTCCCTTTTCCGGCTCATCGAGTACCAACGACAGTGCTCAAAGATCGCCAACGATGTAATGTCCGACCTGACTTGGACAAGGGAAGATTTCACCTGGAGGACCAAGATAACCAGCGCCATTGTCGGATCTTGCCAGAAGTGCACTAGAACCACGATAGAACTGGGAGAAGAGCAGTTGCTTGTGGTAGTCTGGTGGTACATCTTCTACCAGGAGATCAAAGCCGCGGTTCGCCAACGGCCTTGCACTGCTCTAATTCTGGAATCAGAGTCGTTGATGGACAAAGCTTTGGTTGAGGCGTCCAAGTGTGGGGAGTGTTTTAAAGATTCTATCCATACCTTGCGGACTTTCCGCACCATTGTAACTCAACACCTTGACAAACGGTTAGCTGAAGTTAAGATTCAGATCGATGTTTAGTGATTATGTGCTTTGTTGTACTATCTTCTAGTAGTATTGGGATAAATATCGTGCTCTAACACCCAAGAAGCGGATTACAAGGGCCGCGGAGCTTTGGTCTGTCCAAGCATCAGCCCTGAGACAGATCTACCTAATAGTTCCACTCGTTTCTTTACGACGTCGGCTAGTTTGCTCCGGATGATATCCTCAGAGGAGCCCTTTGAGTTTGTCGCGTCGAGTAGTTCATCTGCTGGTATAGGTTCTCCGAAAGTGATCGAGAGGTCCGCGCCAGCGCGGGGAAGGAAGTTGAAGGGAAATTTCCTCCCTACGGGCATAAGCTGGTCAAACCCGGTAAGCCAAACGGGTATGACCGTAGGGTGTGAGTTGGTCTCCATGATGATTCTTCCACTAGGGAAGAAAGTCAAAGTGGTAAGTGACGGTCAACCGATTGACGAGGAAGAGGCCGTACACTCCCCATCTGAAGCGCCTTAGTTGGGCGACGCCATTCTGCGAGTCGTACGTCGATGTTTGGCACACTTTTCCTTCACCAAACAGATGGACCTATCCGACCAACCCCAAAAAAAGAATGGTCAGAAAGCGAGGTCGTTATACCCGAACGACAAAACGCGTACCCATCCACCATCATTCACCTTCTCAATAGCCAAGTCAACCGCAGGTTGCCAGATGCCCTTCCCTCGGAACGTCTCGATGACCTGTCCGTTCCGAAAGAACGCAGAGAACACACTTGAATCATCTCATGAAGCCTCGACTCCCTCCGACACGTCCGAGAAGAGAAACTCACGGGTTGGTGAAGCAGATTTCCGAGGCGCCCATTGACCAACGCGTCGTCTTGGAGTCGAAGTACGTCGCGATCGGGAGGACTCCCCACATTATGGGATCATCTAGTCTAACCAGCGTATGAGGCTGGTATATCATATATCAAGGGTTGGTTCGAGATACTCACGTTGAGAGATGGTTTGCCACTGAGGGTCGTCTCGTAAGACGAACAAAAACCTTCAGGTAGTTCCGAGAAACGAACGCACCGGTGATCACTCCGCGGCCGTCCTTCCGGCTGAGCTCGCTCAAAAGGTTATGTATGCCATTGACCTTTACGGACGAGCAATACCCGCTGTTCAGAAACAGCTTTGACGCGAGGCCAATCGTAGTCACGGTGGCCTTCGAGACGATCGACATCCAAGCACTCGATACCGTGGGGACGGGCGGCGATGCCAAAGTGACAGCGTTTCCGTTCTTAGTCACAACGTATCTCCTTCAACGCCGCACTTTTACGTGCATATTCGCATGCAGGCGTGAACCTGTTCGTTGGAAGCATTCTCTTTTCTTTGACAAAGAGCTGCCCGTCCCCAGATACCGGCTGCGTCGATCGTAGCCAGTGTCGGAGTCGAGATTGAATGTGATCACACCGATGCCAAGGAGAAGGAGGGGCGAGAAACGCGAATATTAATCTACTTCCTGCAAAAAAAAAAAAAAAAAGAGTCCCGCAGCCTTGCGCTGTGTTCAAGGGACATCACGCCTATCGGTATGGCGTGTGTGGTACGCTACTTGAACATACCCAAAGGTACTCTAAGTAATAATGGAAGGCAAAAACCAACTTAATCGAATAAGGACCCCACTCCGCCTTACCGGTTGAGGGGGTTTCTCGACCTAATTTCCTCGCCCTTGTACCAAATCCAGATGGGGAACGGAATACCTATGACGATGGCGAGACCAGCCAACAAGGTGTTTCCCCCTCCGATCCCCAGAGCATCGTACATTTGTGCTCCGAACAATGGGAAGACGAATCCAAAAAGACTACGGAGAGAATCAATCAACAACGGTGAGTCGTGGCGGGAGAATTGAGAAGAACGCACTTTCGGAAAACGGTGGCCGCAGATGTGACGCTGGCGGCATATGTGAACGAGTCGATGAGGTATAGGGTGATAGGAAGGCTGAGGATTGGGTCAGCAATCGGAACACCGCCCGGCACCTGTCCATCCTCACAAGCAGGTCATAAGGCCGAAGCCGATGATTCCGGTGCCAATGATGGGCATAATCCAATGGATCCTAGCCTGGGCAGACCACCCGTACCAACTGCGAGTGTCGTCAGCAACTGCCAGATATCGAAATCAAGCTGGGGCATACAGAAGGCCGACGGGAATGAATAAAGACCCGACGATCAGGGAAGGAATTCGCATCTCGGGCTTCCCGACACCATCGTTTTTGGCTCGGTAGTAGGCATAGATCTTGTCCGAGAGCCATACTCCGGTCACAGAAGCGATGGCAAGTCCAACACCGAGGCCAAGATAGGCTAAACCGGAGGTTCCGATCCCGAACCCATAGGTATTGATGAAGAGGTCTGGAAAAGCTTTACGTGAGAAACAGGCCGCGGTCGAGAGTGGGATTATGCGTACCGCTGAATGTGGCAAACATCAGGTAATAAATACCATATACGAATGCCATGTACAAACTCAGGACGAAGCAGATGAGGCTGTGAGTCAAAAGCATGACTGGTCGCAAAAGGTTGATCCACACGAATTTCCATTGGCCAAGTTGGATGTCGGGTCCGAGATGGCGGCGAGCGTTCCCAACCTTCTCTGGGTCGCCAGAGGCGATATCACATTTCATACGAACGACCGGAGCGTAGGATTCGACCATGAACGGGATTGACAGGATGGCGAGCAGTCCGCTGAGTGCAGCGATAACTTTGGTAGGGTTAGCTTCGTATCGCAAATAAGAAATGGATCGCGTACCGATGAACACATACTTGTACCCAATAGTCTGCACAATGAAGCTGGACAGCGTTTCAGATCGAGGAAGTGGTAACGCCCGGGGGATATCTTACCCTCCTGCAACAGGACCGATTACAGGACCTAAGAGAGGTCCAAGTGTATAACTACGGTAAGGCACGTCAGCAAACGGAACGTGCATCGGTGGCGTTGGTGCTCACACTGCCATAGCAGATGCCCTATCCTGTTCCGCAAACATGTCCGCTACCGATCCACCTCCAAGAGCGAGGGGAGTGGCCCCAAAGATGCCAGCTACCGATTTGTCAATACATACAATTTTAGATGATAGCTCCTGCGGCCTTACAAAGGAACCGGAAACCGATGAAGCTTCCTATTGTGGGCGCAAATGCGCAAGCAAGAGTGAAGCCGAGGGTCAAGAGATTGCTGATGTGATATAGCCACAACCCTGGGATGATGTCACTCAGCGCGGGACGTGGTTAGGACTCGGCGAGATATGTGCTCACGTCCATACATCTCACTCAGTGGGGCAATGATGAGGGGAGAAAAGGTCCAGGCGAGCAAGAGAATACTGAGTGACATTCCGATTATCGTCGGATTCGTCTCGTGGAAATGTTCGCCGATCTGTGGCAGGCCTGGCGCCATCATCGAACTTGTGAGCGGAGGGAGAAACGTGTAGAACGAAACCTAAAATTACGGAACTGAGATGCTGCGGGGGATCGGGAGGGGGTCTTGGCGGGGATCGACTCACTATCGCCATGTTGGACCACTTTTTCCGCGATGGCCAGTTCCGTGGGTGCGCTGGACTCTCCAGCCATTCCTTATCCTCGCGGATCCTCTCCTCGTGGTCAGATAACTGGATTTTGATGTCCTGAACAGGGCCATGGACAGCTCCACTTCCCATCTGGCCCTTCTCCGCCTCCCCGAGTTGAGGCATCGTAAGAGTCGCAGCTGAAGCCGTGACGACCCCTCCTGCTGGATCAGAACCTGGAGGATTTGGCATCTCGCTACCGAGAACACGAGGAGGGGGAAAGAACTCTGCTCTCGTCACTCTGAGAGGTGTCGGATATATATACACACTGCACGGTGCGATGCGTCAGCCAAACTGACCGCGGCGGAGGTCCCGTTCCGATCAGCTCTCATAGTGAAAGTCATAGGCACTTAGTACGTTTGACGTGATCGAATTTCGGCCGAAAGTAATTTCCGACCGACATGGCAGTTGAACCCGGGCTTGCTGACCGTCCCCATCTCTAGAGGTGGGCAGAAGTGAGGCCGGTGTCTCCAGACAGCCTAGCGATGACCTCTGGTGGTTACGCAGGGACGAGACCCGCGAGCGACGGAAGGATGACCTTTGTTCACAGCAGCGAAAGCCTGGTCAGCGATTGCCGGAACCGATGATCCGCAATGATCCAACAAGCATAAATGAGGGCGCTCCAAGGCGGCGACCCACATTCAACCTTCTAAGTAGGTCACGACCTTACTCATTGCAGCTGCCAGGGGCCTCAGAGGCGTGGGCGCGGGGCATCCGCGGCCTCTGGTGGGGTTGCCGAAGTGATGGGGCGCTAGAATCCAAGAGTCTGGTGATCAGCGTGTGGCCCATCCGACAACCAGGAGGTGAACGGGTTTCGAGCTTGGGGCTCGAATATCCCTTTCTCCTCCCTGAGCAATTATGAGTACCTGGGGGAACGCTGAGCTCCCAGGAGTTCTCGCGGTCTGAGATTAGAGCCACCAGCGAGCAAAGACACAGCAGCATGCTCAAATCCTTAATCACCAAGTGGAGCGTATCGTCAGGAGTCACCTGAACGAAATTAGCTCTGCGGAGGGAGGTGGGTCGTGGTTATGGCATCGATGACACCCGCCAGTGGCGCCATTATCTTTTGGATGTCAATGACGCAGTCGACAGTGTATGCCAGGGCAGCAGGAGTTCCTAGTCGTGCAAGGTGTCACTCCCTGGTGTTGACGTGGAATGGACGTTGAGTTTGTTGAGTGAGTTGAGTGTCCGACTCCCTTGAAGCATAGATCGCCGGACCCACGTGGCTTCGTAATCTTATCTCCCGGGATTCTTTTCCTCACCCGTTTTGGCCCTTTTGCGAAAGTGATACTGGAAACTCCCAGTAACCCTGAAGCAGAAATGATGACCGCCGGGGTTCAATATCACTTAAAAGACACTACCCCATTTCGCTGGAGTCCTTGCAGGATGCAGGGTGGAATATCCCCTTACACCAAATGTCGCTGATCACCGCCTTGCAGGGCCGGTGTCTCAACGGCGACCGTGCTTTGCACATGGTTCCCCTCAATAAAGCCTAATCTGCTGACATACACGATGTCTGGCCCACGCGGTCGCGCCCACTGAGCGTGCATCCTCCTTTATCTTGACTCACCAAAGCTGGCAGACCCACGGCCCTTCTCTGCTTCTCCCATCCCACACTGATCAATACCCTCGGCCGCCACTCGCCCTTTCGGACACTCGCTATACATTATGTGACGGTGCCGTCACCCGCATGTGAATTCGCACCCAAGAGAGCGGGCGGAAGGTGCTCCTTGTTCGTCACCTGAGTCACCTTTCCTTGGGGATGGCTATCACATTTAAGCATTCCCCCAAAACCCCCCACCTCGAGGTGAGAACGTTTCAAGCGTCTTATTTACCTCTTTTTTTCCGATCAGAGTTGACGTTTGGGTGGTGTAAGTAGGTGTCAATAGTCCAACTGTGGAAGCGACCGCATCCAACCCATATACTGATCAGGCTCTTGATCGCATCGACAATCCTGGGAAGGCCCTCGAACGCATTTCATACCCTTCCCTCTTCGGCCCTGCCCGCTCAGCCCATGAAAACCCTGCTCGAGCTCGTGTTAGACGTTCCTGGACGTCGCGGCGGCGACCGGTTGGATCATCCTATACGCTGGGGGATAACCCGTTCCATGAAAGCACCCGTCTCTAGGCACCAATTCATAAAAGCGAAAAAACGACTGCCCATACAAACGTCTGTATAGGCCAAACCCACCAATCAGCTTTAGGTATTGTTTCACGTTTTTGGACAGCGAACGTATGTTACAGTCCGTTCCCGGTCTCCATGCTCATGTGAATGCGTCCGAGTGCGCTTGCACGAAACCCACTAGATATCCGAGCGAAGTACAGTCGAGAGGTGTGGCTTTAGGGGTATCCATTAACCCATTAAATTTCCCACTGGCATCAGGCACAGCTGAGCCGATTTCGCATTCCCGTAGACATCTCGAGTTCATTAAAAACATCTCCCTCCTTACTGTCTAGACGGATTGGGATGGACAATGCACTCTGGTATATAATTGCGAATCCCGAACAACATTGATCATCTGGTGGGAGACGGATACTACGGCACCCGAACTAGGGTGTTCTAGCCTCTCATCTCTCAGTGGCGGCTTCGACCAAGTACTTAAACCTGACCGAACCGATGAGACATCAAATACGGAAGCTTCAAATCAAAGCCTAGCCACTAACTCGAGTCGGGAAGCGTGAACCGCGCGGATCGCAAGCTGCCGTCTAGACGGTGTTCGTAGGAGTCGCTAGGCGTTTCGTAATATTCGGGAGTTTCTTATCCGCTCGATCGCGGCGTATCGGCATTCGGAGCCCCAACCCATCTTTGAAACCAGAAAGCACCCGCCACCCACACCAAGTAGATATTCCTTGCGCAGCGACTCTTGATCGCCACGAAGATCCTCGGATAAACGCGACATGCGGCGCGGAAGGAACCGTGACCATCAGAGTGGTGGCAGGCACAGATCGATATACCATATCGCAATCTTTTGCCAACGCCCCGAGCAGAAACTCACGGTCCATGTATAGAACGGAGGCCGCGGGGGAACCTCATCTTCATATGCACGGTCCTGTTACATTTGTCCGAACACGGGTCGTGGACGACGGCTATTGCGAATATGAAGAATCATCATCACGTCGGAGGCATTGCGAAATCTGTGTGCATGGACCCCGTCTTCGTGTATCTCGTAAATGAAGGAAACAGCACTAGGAACATTCCGTACAGCACGTCGTGGTGGTGACAGCACTGATCGAGAAAAAAAACGGCAAGAGCGGCGGCCAGGATGAGAGTTGTGAGTGGGAAATGGCCATTGTGGATATTCTGTATCTCCATACCCCTGCCACGCGGCGGGGGAAAAAAAAACGGCACGTTTCATAAGTAACGGTCCAAGCACCGTATTCCCCGCTCCAAACGCCGCACAGGGATTGAATCGCCGTGCACAGCAAGGACGCGCAGGAAAGACACGCAGCGAACCTAACATGAATACCTATCAGAACGCGAGGTTCCATGACGCCAAAACTCAAAACCTAAGCGGGGGAGACGGGCCTAAGCATTCCCATAACAACATTTTCCACGGTAATGGCAGACGGACCATCGGTGCCAAAGTTGGGAACGACGAAGGGCGGCCAAGGAAAGGGTCTAGGCAGGACGTGCAGATCCATCATACCAGAAGCAGTAAGCCCTTCCCAGTGAACGAGGGGTGGCAAAAAGACAATAAGATCTTTTAGGAAGTTGAGCACCACAGGTTTTGCCGGCGTGGTTCGCCGGCCCATTAGCGAGAGGGATCGATTCAGTAGACAGTCGCCAGAAGGGAAAAGTGGTCCGAGCCAGATCTTTGCCGCAGGAGATTCAAGCCACCGGTGAACTAGCCATTCAATACACGCTTAGCACATGCGGGGCGGTGATATAACACTGCACACGAGAGAGGATCAGGGATCAGAAGGTCCAAGGGTCCCGAACCGTCAGATGTCGGAGACGAGTGGGCCCATGGACAGTCAGGGTCGTCGATTTTCGAGGAGCGGGAGTTATTGATTCAGGGGAATCACGCCAGGCGTGACATAGACCCTGAGGATGGTGTTTCGAGAAAAAAAGAACTCGTGGGAGGGATAACGCGAATCCTGTCAAGAAGCTTCGCCGAGGGGAAGGAGGGGGGTAGAAACATTCCTAGTAAATGATTACCCCAGTTTCCGAGCGGCCACGATTTGTGCAATGGATAATCGATAATTGATGACTGAGACATGCCTGCCTAGGGAATTCTCTCTATGGCCAATGCCAGCAGGTGCGAAGCGAAAAGATTAGAGGCAAAGCTGGATCCGAGTTCGCCGAGGAAACAGAGAGAAGCATCCGCGAGTGACTGTGCCTCTCTCGCAGGTGCTGTTCAAGGGCTGCGTCGTATACCGGTCAGGAGAACAGGAGTTTCAGTGCTAAGTCCGACGCGCCGCGTGAGAGAGATCGCGGACATTCATGCTGAATGGGGACTCGAGAGAGGCACCCGCCGCAAAGAAAAAAAAAAAAGAAAGAAAAAGAAAGGCGAAACGAAACAGTGGAAAGTTCACGAAAAGGTTTGGGGGAAAGAAAGTTCGTTGATACGGGATCAGAACCGACAGAACGGGTGTGTGTGTGTGTGTGTGGGTTTCTGAACCTTGTCCCTTGGAAAAGTAAACCGAACCGGAACGTAATCCCCAGACATGGGCGTCAGAATCCCGTTAGAAGACCGCAGAACGCGACATGTCGTCTTGGAAGAGATGGCGAAATACCGTTCGAGAAAATCATTCGTAACGAGATAAGCACCGTTGGTCCCGAGGGCCTCGAGGAGTGGTCGACCGTGGTGACCGGAAAGAGGAATAAAAGCCCTCTGACCTGGGTCCCCCCCCTCCCCTCTCCCGCCATGTGGTAAATTATAGAACATACGACATCTGGTTTTGATGATGATGCCTCTCGGTAACTTGACTGCGCGTGAGACGGTGGCGTAGAATTGGAACCATACAGTGGCACAGAAGCTGGCGATCGCCATTGACCTCACAAAGGCAACCTGACGAGAGCTCAATTCTAATATAATGAACGAAGACCAGATGCCCAAAGAGCGGGAGCACGCAAGTCAAAGTGGCAAACAAAGCGCACCGTTCCATCGAGCCCAACGGAATAAGGAGCCACTCAGCCACTGCTCCGACATGGATCACTGTTCTCGTGTCCGGCCGCGTTTACGGAAAACCACGCCCCGATGAACCGTGTGTAGGCGCCGGCGGGTGGATGGTGGCGTCGTCCTTCTCGCCATGGTTCGTCAGATGTAGACGTAAAACACGCCCCCAAAGAGCATCAGCCACACGGTGAAAGGCATTCAGCGGATCTTTTTTAACCGACCGGCGTTTGATCAATCGATAACGGGAGGGAATACACAAATTAAGTACCAAGACACATCAACCGGGGCAAGACGTACACAAGATGGAAGAAACATACATGAAGTCGTGAGGGAGACTCGGATGAGGAAAGGTTTATACATAAAAACACTTGGACAGGAGATACATGATCGGGGAGGCAGGCATACTGGATTCGAGGGAGAAACAAAGCTAGCGAGGAAAAGGAACTATGGAAAAAAAAAAGAAAGTCGAGGTCCAGGAATAACGTACACATCTCAATGGGGAATATTACAAGGGTCATCAAACCCCAACGATGAAGGGTTGCTGTCTGGTTTGGAACCAGCCCAAATTGCTCGTGTGGGGATAGGCATTTAGGTCAGCGAAGGCCGGCGCTGGGTAATTGGGCAGACAGGTGTTATACAATACGTCACCTGCCCAGCCGGTTAGGGATGAATAATTTGACAAGCTCGGCGCCTGATGCCCCACTGGATTCATGGGGACGTTGCAGGAATTGAACCCCCACGGATCGTCAGGGATAGCGATAGGGACAGAGTTGGGTGTCTGCACATGTTCCGTGCTGTGAGCAGTCGGGCTATCGCAGTCGTAGACATCCGGTTCGAGAGGGGGAAGAGCAAACATGCTCTCCGGGTACATCAGAGTCTAGAAGTTTGCCGTCCTAAGTTGGCGCCCAGGAAGAATAATACTGCGGACTCACATTGAAGTCAAGGCCAATCTCAGTAGGCGAAGCAGGCGCGGAAGTAGGCGAGGAAACCTGTAGCTCAGAGGCGTATACATTCTCGCCAAACGAGGAGGCAGAAAGTGAGGCGACCGCTCCTACATTATTTTCACTTGCGCCGAGGAAGAAGGGCTCAATAGGATGGATTCGCTTCGGTGGCGCCGGAAGAGACGAGGATCGTTTGAACACGCTCGTCAAAGGTACCTGAACACTGCTTTGCGGAGACAGCGTATGACAGCGTGGACGTGTGGTACCTGGGCCAAGACATATGGGTTCGGCCTCTTTTTTGACTTGTGGTCGTTCCTGTCGATCGGGGTTTCGCGTTCGCCGGGTAGCAGACAGCTTGGTCTCGTCCTTGAGAATCGGGCCTGCTTCGCGGTCGTATTCTCGTACTGCATTCTCCAACATCTCACCGGTGATGCCTTCCTCCAAGAAACGCGCAATCTTGGCGCACCGTTTCTGACGATTTTTCTCCTCTGGTTCAGCCTCACCACGACCTTTCTTGGACGTTCGTTTCTTGATTCCATCCTTGACTTTGATCGGAGCATTTCCGGGTCTGAACCTCCAGTCGGGGTACTTCTTCCGGTGTTCGGACAGGGCAGCAGCAGCCTTGGCCTCCCAGACTTTTCGCTCATCGTCCGGTAGAGATTTCCAGTAAAGACCTGTAATATATCGGGGTGAGCACGGGATGTTATATAGGATTCGTGGCGGGGGGCATGTGCGAACCTATGATCTTGGACAAACTACTGTGGTTTCCTTCGATCTTGTCCGGGATGTGTTGAGCCTTGATAAACGAGGAGCGGAAGAGTATGAAGGCATTGGGAGGGCGGGGGATATGGGAGGAGTCTTTGCGTCCGCCTTTGGCACTGGTTCGGGTCGGACCTAGCGAAGGCGAACTAGGTGGCGACATGATAAACATTGTCGGTGGCGGGGGCGGACCCGTCGACACGGAGAAAATTGGTTCGTCATAGGATACTGGGCTCGGTTCTGTAGCGAACGTGAAGCTCATGCAAGGGTTTGGGTTGTCAACCAACGGAGGCATATCATCTGGACACCAGTCCGGAACACGCGGTCAGCGCAACATACACACACGAATACCGGCGACTTGCCATCGAAATTCTCCTGCGGCATGAGCTCGTGTTCTGTCATGATTCGAGAAATAGCTAGTTTTTCGTACGCGAGATGGGAAACAGGAAGGAGGAAACGACGGTCGACCTTCCCAACGATCGTTTGTTCTACGAAAGGAAAGAGGCGACCGGCCAGGAATGGCAATTGGACAGAGTTAGAATGAGTTGGATCCGAGGATTGGCGGTCGATTCAACAAGCTGAGACGGATCTGCGTCTGGAGGACCGGGGGGGAGGAAACTCGCTCGAGTGGACGCGCGGACGAGGTGAGAGGGCGGTGGGCGTCGAATCGTCGAATCCGATGGCTGTCGTCGTCCTGCTCGGTCCGCGGATCCAATTGGCCTTTCGGGAACCGGAAAAATCGATGCGAAATATTAAATCATCCGCTAGGCGGTATTTGTATTTCGCCCGTGGCCGAGACAATTTGTTTCCGCTTGCACGAACGGGCCTCTATCTACGCGCGATAACGCCCCCACAGGTGCACATCAGATGCGTCCCTTCCGCCTATCCAGCGCACAAGCCGAAATCGAGAACGTGCCTGCGCGCAGGCAAGAGGGGCGGAGGGCAAAAAGCGAGTGAATTGCATCATTGGGGTGTCCCCCGTCTCGCATCAGCCCACGAACGCACGGACGGTCAGTTTACTTCTACGGATCTTATGGTGCCGACCGCAGAGTCGCATTGAGCGGAACAACTCCCTCACGAACAGAATCGCACGCGCGCGCGCGCGCATGAGGGAGAAGACGGACACGGCGGTTATCAAATCCTCTTGAGCCCTGACGGGAGCTTTATTTGGAAAGCGGATTCGTCATCTCCACCGACGTTATCCCCGCCCTGTGCTGAATATCGAAATAGCGAAACCCTGGCGAAATCGTCCGATTATGTCCGCGAATTCAGCGGGATTGCGATACAGCTCCATGTTCCGGTGGTATCTCAACGCCCAGCCGAGGTCACTCTTCTTCCACTTCAGTTGTTCACCCTACACAGTTTTACCATGCGACCGGACCCATTGTCTGCACGTATGGGGAACACAGTGAACCAAGTGTTGGTCCGATCAACCGCGTCTCCTGTACGCGTATGAGTCATCCGTGGGACCCAAAGACAATGCCCGCGCGGTATATTGAAGAGGGAAAACCAATCGTCTTGCGATTGATTATATGTACAGACGCCCATAGGTTAGAAACAAAGGAAAAGAACCCTATAGATACATCCAAAAACAAACACGACTTGATACCAGACCGTCACTCAGAACGGCGTCGGACACCTCTCCAGAGGGGGTGGTATGTATGGGGCGTCGAACTGCTCCTCCGGTCCCGGTGGACCCAAATGCAGCACCCACGAACCACCCCCCAGTTTGGACTGCTCCAGGCCGCGAAACATTACCCGGTCGACAAGGTAATCGACCCGCCTCAATCCATCCTCGTCATCGTTCCACTCTCGTCCCATCAACCGGCCCTCTCTTCGTTGATTGCAAGCTTCTTCTACCATTTTGAGCTTGAATGCGCTGAACTTGGACACCTCGTTCTTGGTCAAATAGGCCTGGAAATTCTTGTGGACGGCCCGGAATACGTCGATGCACAATACCCCTCGGGGGTTCCTGACTAGGACCGGCCACGGGAATACCGGAAACGGGTCGTCAGCGACCGCTGAGATCAACATCTGTGCGTCTGTTGAGCTTCTAGAAAACAGTTACGGGGTATCAAAATCTGACCTCTGTTACGAACGGATATGTGGCCGGCTGATAAAGGTTCGAGCTCGACACAGGAACATGACGAACATCTCCGGTCTCGAAGATTATCAGTTCCTCACCCAGCCTGACATCGAAGTGGAGGATCGGTAAGCCGGCGCCGGTGTGCTCCAGAAACGGGTTGAGTTGACATTCCCAAGGCGCCGGGGGTGGCTCGTTGATATCTGGCGCTCTCCAGTGCGGAGGCTTGGGCGGTAACGATGGATGAGAGAGCCCAGATACCCAGTTCTCTGGGTGCGGTGAGCCGCTGTCCCCTCTCAAACTCCTAAACACTTCATCTGCATCCACATCCTGTAACACGTGGTCGGGCGGCGGACCTGCGAACGGGTTGGCAACAGGCGGTTAGCCCCCTTCTACTGTGCGGGATGAAGGGTACAGGACGAAGCGTACTGTCGCTATTGCATACTTCCACCCCTCCAATCACCGGTCGAGCCCAATATCCATATTCCCTCCAGGCGGATAAAGGAATACCCTCCCGGATCACCTGGCTCGGCACCTCCTGTTGAACGGGAAAGTGTGGCCGAGACGACGAGCTGGGCAATAGCATCCAATTTTCCTTCTCTTGCAGGACAAGTTTGCGCTTCCCTGTGAGTCATTTTTTCCACACAACACACACATCCAACCGAAAAGAGACCCGATTATCAGCTATTTGATTTCCTCTCCCTTTTTATCGCTAGGAGACAATCAAGCGGGAAAGGCTGTCGTACCAAGATATCGTCTCAACTTCTTCATCAAGCTCCACCTTTTCCTCTTCCGGTTAAAGGGATCGCATGGGACCTTGGTATTCTGGGTAAGGGAGACTCCTCTGGTCGATGCCGTCGTTCCGGGCCCGCCGATGCTTGCGACGGAAACCTCAAGTCCCCACGAGAATGGAATCACAGGTCCGTCGGGATGGTGCTGATGGCCTACTGCGTTGGTGGGCTCGCTTTCGTACGGATTAAACTCGGAATACGGTTGTGGTCGTGGGGATGGTGCCCAGGGAACATTCGGATCGACATATCGACCCGAACAAGCATTTTCGGGTTGTGTGGCGGAGAACATACTCTGCATGGTCTCCGACAGCGGGATCAGATGGTAGGACTGGAAAAAGGAAGAGGAAGTGTGGATGGCGGCGGTTCAGTTGTGGCGGCGTCTGATCCAGGTAATGCGGTGTGTACCAGCTCAGCCACCGGTAATAGTGGTGGATAACATGAGGATCGATGGGCACGAGGCTGCAATGTGATGGTTGGCGGGTTTCCACTTCAGGCAGTATTCGAGCACCACAGCCGACAGTAAGCGGGTCGCAACTGAAACATATCACACAAACAAGATGCGCAGTGCACGGATGGAACATGGGGCAGAAGATCAACGTTCAACAACGGAGGAGAGCAAGAAGCGAAATGAACGACGTCTCTTGATAGTTGAAATGTTTCTAAGGAGAGAGACGTTACGATTATCACTAGAGTTGATGATAAGCATGATGTCCGGGGAAATAACCAGCACAGGGGTGACAGGAAGCGCGCAGGTGGAGAGAAAGAGGGCGTCTAACCTATCTACTCACGATCCGTCGCCTGCTTCCGCGCTCGGACCTTGCGAACTGGTACGCCCATGCACGTCACCGTCGATATACTCGCCTTTCTTCCCTATACGGTAAGTTTTGAGAGAACAAGCGCCTTTCGAGCGGTTCTTGCAACCCGAACATCGCCTACCATGTGCGATCATGAGGACATGCAATCCGTATTTCAACTCGCCTGGAATCCGTACGTCGAGATGAGCTTGTGCGGTGATGCGGTTCGATTTGGCCGGAACCCAACCCAAGAGTTTGCTGAGGCGAAATACGTGGGTGTCGACTGGAAAGGATTCGCGTTCCAAACAGAACATAAGGACACAAGACGCCGTTTTTGGGCCAACGCCTTCATAGGAGACTAGCTCGTCCATCACGTCCTTGTCCGAATATTCTTTCCCCGTGAGATGTTGCAACGAATACGAGCCGTGTTTCGCGTGAATGGAGTTAAGGAGATTCTGGATGGTCGCAGCTTTCTTGTTCGCCAGCCCCCCTGTTCTGATGGCGTCAATGACCTGTGAGCAGGGTGCTTGGGCGATCGCCGCGAAGTCGTTTCGCCCGAAAATGGTATCTAGGTTCCGTTTGGCAGCAGTAGAGTTACGCGCGGACGTGTTCTGGGATAGAATGGACTCAATGAGCGCCTCGACGACGTCAGCCACGCCACCGCAAGGAGACGCCTGGAACTGTTCGGTCGAGGGGTCGTTTCTATAGGCTTGTATATGGGGAAACTCGCGGTGGAGCAGACGCATGACTTCTGTCGACTCTTCGATCGTGGGGTGGCCGAAGTTTGGAAACGGCGAATCCGGGGTCTCCGCTTTGACCTTCTTGGCCAGTCTCGCGGGCTCGGACGCGGATACGGGGGAGTGTGATCGTTTCATCCTGAGGCCTGATTGATTGGACACAGGTCGCACAGAGGGGCCAAAGCAGGTCGCAGAGGAACAAACGGAGGTCTCGGAACAAGGTCGAGAGATCGGCGGAACAAAGCGACAGTTCACCGTTCACAGATCGCTGGTGGTTGGAACACGATAGCACGTGGCGGTGGTGTCTCACTTTCTTGGCTTCTTGTCCGCGGGGTGGGGGTGGATTGACGCGGGGGGCAGTAATCACCGCAGGCCGGTGATAGCCTCCTGTGGCGACACTGGCATCGAAGGATGGGGAAGAGGACCGAACGAGCGTGCATTTTCAGGGTTTCGGCCGAGGAGAATGAGGGTCGAGGACCATCAGGTTGGTGACCGGACCATGGATCACGACTGATTCGGCGCGCATGTCTTGAGTAGGGCGAGGGTCTAGTGGCTCAGGCTAATCAGCCCTCGAAAGGGGGAGGACGACGAACACGGGATCGCATTCTCAATGGAAGGGGTTCTCCAAATGTCGAAGAGACCCTCGATCCTCGATCCACAACCCCTTGGCCTTCTCAATAGGAAGCCGCCGGGTTGCGAATGATGGCGTAGTAGACACGAGGTCGTCGGTGGGCTCAAGGGGCTGTAATGACCGAGAATGATGATTGCAGAGCGTTATTCATTATCCACCAAACCCTTGGATGTTTTGCACCCGTTAGGAGAGCACGGCGGGAAAACGCAAAAGTGAGATCCGAATCTTCCTTGGTCTTCACGCGAGCCCACTCGGACCGGAAGATCGATGACGAGTGGGAACCAAACCACCGGAACGGCTACCGAACATAGATTAAGTTCATGATGGGATCGTTCTGAAAAAGGCAACATCTATCCGAAGGGAAGCGATATCAGCAAAGACTCCTGACCATCAGGACTTACCTGCCTCTTTCGGACTTCCGCATCGGGCAGGGTCCACGTGTCCCCTGTACCGAACTCTTGGATACAGGAAAAATGATAGACAAGTCCGGTGACTGAAAAATTTCCGACCTGCGGAGGCAAATGCCAGCGTCGTATTCCCACCTCCACTCGCCCCCCCCCGGAGAAGGGTGTGCGTCATAGAGGACTGAGAATTCTGACAGCGTACACGCGAGCCACCGCCTCTGCACGTAAAAATATAATCAATGCAATCGAGATTACGCATTTCATGGAGCCCACGACAGACCGGGTCGGAAGCACGGAAGTAATCGTGGAGTCTGAGTAGCCGGAGTGGAGGTCCGGTGAGTTTTGTATTTCGCGCTCGGGCAAGAGAGAATCAGGTGGTCAATCAGTCGGACCAAGCGGTCGGGCATCGCGCCTCTCCTGCTCAATTCGGAACATGCGCTCCGGAATCATGGAGCCTCACTTTGGAAAGTTGAAGGAAAGCGATCCACACGAATCATCCGTTGTTCGGGTTGTTTGTAGAAATTCGGAAAGCGCGAGCACAGTGTGTTGGAAAGCGTATGACGACAAAGTGTGGCCAGAGATCCGGTAGGCGAGAATAACGAGGTAATCGAGTTGCACGTCCGTAAGCGGAACATGTGGTCCAGGGGGCTGTCCCTCCCTCTGAGGGCGTCAGGGAGACGGACGCATTGACGTCTGGTTCCGTCACGGACGTTTGTCTCGCGAGATATCGGTACCCCCTTGCCCAGATGATCCATCCAGGCGGGTCAATGATCCCGCATCTGCAGGATAATCAACAATATATTTCATTTCCGCCTTGCCCGTACGGACTAACGGGCGATAAACCGAACAAGCTGGCGTCTGTCGCGACGCACGACGACGGACGCGCAGGGGGGGTCCGAGCTCATGCCTGACGTCGAAACCTTGAGTTATGTGACCGCGGCACCCACACCGAGGGGGCTGTGGGAGACGAGCGTGGGTCCAAGCACCGCTGCTGTCCGGCGTGACGGGGGTGTGACGCGGAGTCACGGTCGCTGTGACAGGGAAATCGGCGGGGGAGATAACGGCATGGGGAAATATTTTGCGAGGATGGACAATAAGAGGGCGTGCTGGATTGGGAAGGAGAGAGATTTGACTCAGATTGGCAAAGACAATAAACGTTGTTGACGGGTGTTTGGGTCGCGAATGGTGTTGACCGAGGGTTGGAACCAGTTCGGTCCATTGGAAAGAATATGAAATTCGTCTAGATCCTCCGCAGAGATCTGGCAGCAGAAGCGCGTGTAACGAGACCGAGAGTGAGTGGACGATGACCGGTACAAATTTCACCTTGGTCGGTCCATGCATCTAATCTCACCGCTCCTATAAAGATCACGCCTCGTATTGTCCTCCTCCCGTTTTTTTGTCATCCACATCCCAAGGTTTGTTTCCTCAACTTCGCGCTTTGCGACGAAACAACTCCGCCTCCCTCTCACTGTCTCTGCGTGCAGAGACCCTCTCTTGAGTAGTGCTTGTGTTCACCCCCGCTGTCACGTCTACGCCTCCCCACCCACCCCCACCCACTCCCCGATAAATCCCCCCGCATTATGCCTGCCCACCGTACACGCGACACCAACGCCTCTCACCGTGAGTCGTGCCCCTGAACCATGCCTGACGTAATCCGACTCACCTTTGCTGCGTGTTGTTGCAGAACTCGAGGTGTCCTCGGTGACATCCTCACATCCCACTGTTACGATCATTTGTCCGACGCCGCGCGCCTTCCAGTTCCCCATAAACGCTAACGATCCTTACGCCTCCCCCTCAAGTTCCCCCTTCGAGCCAGACCTCAAGGGCTTGAGTTTCACTCCTCCCCCACCTCGCCCATTGTCTCCCACTTCCTCGATCAACTCCGACTCGTCCTCCCTCCCATCACCCACCTCCACCATTCATCTCTCTCCACAACACACCCGAGCAACCCAACCACCAGCATTACCAAAGCGACGAAAGTCTCTCGGTGGTGATCCCGTCGAACGACGGCCACGAAAGGGCGACGAGGATTACATCAAGCGTCCCGAGAACGCTTTCATCTTGTTCAGGAGGAAATGCTGTGAGGAACGGAACGGCGGAGAGGGTCCCGAGGATGTGCAAGTTGGATCGGCGGCACCTATGAAGAAGCAACGCCAGGCGGATCTGTCCAAGCTGATCAGTCAACAGTGGAAGAGTCTCTCGCAGGAAGAGAGGCAGCGTTGGGAAGATCTTGCGAAAGAGAAGAAGAAGGAACACGAGCAGATGTATCCAAACTACGTCTACCGCCCCCAGAGATCCAAGGCAGCAAAGGGGAAGAAGACCAAGGGCAGGAAGTCTTTGACAGAAGGCGAGCAAGATACCGATCCGGAGACTTACTCTTGCCTCCTTCCAGTCTCCCTCCCTTCCTCTTCTTCGTCTTCGTCGAATCGTCAGGGTCGTGCCCGTTCTGCACCGACCCCCCCTCTGACATATCAGACGATCCACATCCCGACGATCTACATGCCTTCCTGTCCCCCTTCTCCAGCGCTACGCTCGCAACGGACTCCTCTCCCAAAACTCGATCGCAACGCACCTGCGAGAATGACTTACATTCCTGACGACACCCTCATGCCTCAACCCTTCTCACAATCGCCCTACGACCCACACCTCGAGGTACGCTTTCTTCTTCCCTCTTTTTTGATATCAATCGCTGATCTATTCGCCCACCAGAACCCCGAGATATTCCAGGGTATGTTCGATTTACCTGGACAGAACGTGCCCATAAACAAGAACGACTCGTTGTCATCACTCTCGATCCCTGAGACAGATTCGATGCTCTCCCCCACCTCGACCTTTGGCACCACGTCTCCCACATCACCAGAGGATGGACCCTTCTCTCCTCTCGTCGGCTACCCTCACACCCAGTCCCTCGATGGTGCTCTCGGCTTTGTTCCCCAAGTCGACAACAACTGCTACAACCACAACCAATCGTTTATGGACTACCCTTCGTATGGGTGGGGCAATGCTGAGTGGCAGAACGTTAACGAGATCGGCTCCTCGGACGAGTATGACCTAAACTCGATCCCAGCTGTCGAGCTCAGCATCCCCGACTACGGCCAGCTGTCCGTTCCCGAACAGACTGGAGACTTCTGCCCTCCTCCTCAGCACACTGGTGGCCCGAACGAGAGTGAGCTCTTCACGGGGATGTTCAGCTACAACAACGAGCATATGATGTGGTCTTGATGCGCTGGCGTGGGATATGCACTTTCTTCCTCACACCTCCTGTTGTATAGTTGTATTAGCATGTGTACAAAATCCTTCCCACTCCACTCAATGTGCTGTACCTTTCCGTTTTTCTTCATCCAGATTAGGCCATCGTCGGCCAACCTGTTGTTGTCCTTGTTTTGTCTTCGTCGGACTGTTCAGTTTTGCGACACACACCTGTCTCTTTTTTCTTCGTCTCTGTCACATTACTCTCGCTATACCCCCCTCATTATTGCTTTCAATTAACGCCCTTAGGAGAAAAAACGGTGTCTTGGTTTTCTCAAAGCCTTCTTCTTGTGACCAACGACTCCGAGTGAAGAGGGGGGTATATTATGGCTTTCGGTTAGCAAGCGTAGATGGTACTGTTCAAGGTAGCCACGGTAACGATGATCAATACTATTCCACTGCTCCCTATTGCATCTCGAGTGTGTTGAGATCTTCATCTTCCCTCTCCTTCGCTTTGACCAACGACTTAGCTTCCGCTATTCGCTCACGCTATCTCGGGTGAAGGAGTGGATTCTAGGTCTAGCGTAATCCCACCGCCCCGCTCCCCGGTGACCATTAAATTGGAAGATAATTCAAATTCGCATCCTGTAGTGGTAAAAACGAGGGGGAAAAGATAATTGGCCGGAAGGGGACAGACAAGCACAGGGAATAACCGATAGAGACGTCTGAGATCTGAGCGTGTCGTCTGTTCGCCGAACAACGAGCCTGTCGTGGACCGCCTCTTCTGAATCCAAAGGGATCGTTCGAATGAAACACGCTCTCATTCAGGCGTTCTGGAACCCACCCACTGACACATTCAATGTTCCCCCCCTCCTCATGTTGTTACCCTCGCCTCGTGTGGCCGGAAATACGCCAGGCCCCAAGGCGCCAACCCTCCGGCCTAAATCCGTCATGGTCAACTTTTTGTCATTTTATCTGTACGAGAGAGAACGATTGAGGATTACGTTCTTCCGGAGGTATGATGATGATGCATACAGTTCCGGTGGATGTATTTCATGACCAGTCTCTTTTTTTTTCTTTTCCGCGAAAAGAAAAGCGAACCTGGTTCTTGTTCCAGAGCGAGGACCCTCTTGGAGGAGGGCAATCAGCGGCGATCGCCCTCCCTCCTGGGATCCCTTCTCAGGCTGTCAATGACCCACCCGTGTCGAGCCTAGCGTCCGCTGGCGATCTTGACTCCCCGTCCACCACCAAGGTCCGCACCTCCCCTCCGGTGTAAGCGTTCGTTCTGGGCGTCCGCCGGGTTTACCGGAGGCTGGCCAGCCCATCCTGGGGGGGTGTTCGTAACGGATTTGTGTCTCGTGATGGTTCTCCATCAACGCCGTGCCTCACGCCTTTGTTAACCCCCGGTTCTACCAGGGGGGAATTCGCGCTAAAGGACGCTAACGGGGCGGCTGTACCTTTCGCAATATCTTGCATCTCCCGTCTCTTGACTAAACGAATATCTGTGTTTGCTCCCGTGCCCTCCCCCCCCCCACTCTCGCATCCCTCGCATCTTATTTTTCTGACGAGATCTACCGGCAGGCTATTCTGGGTTATTTCCCCCGCCTACTCCTCGCCCATCTCTTGATTTGTACGGCTTTGTTTTTGTGACACGCGGCCCCGGCGATCTGTGCCTGTTCCGGTGTCTCTTGTGTTCGTGTCCTCCTCCTTGCTCGGTTGCAAAGAGACTACTTGCAGATCCACCTGACGTGTCTGTTCTCCCGTGATTACACTGGCATTGGGCGTTTTTCGTGGGGGGGCGTGGTCTGGGGGACGCTCGATTCCCGGAAGTCCGCCGTTTTCTTCACAAAAATTCAATACTGATCATTAACGGACCGGCTACCAGGACACCATGGTTCCACCTCCCCTCTTGCTGGCGGCCGTAAATTTATATTGGGTCATACCCCAATTTAATCATCGGGAATATCAAGCCGTACCTCATGCATCGTGTTCCACACCCTTTCACGCGTTCACCGGTCTCACAACTTGTCCTCGGTCAATATCTTTTCATATCTGGATTGGAAAAAACAACCATGACACAACTTCCCCTGCGATTTGACATCACATATCCGTATGAATTGGAACCCGAGGCCTTCTCTTGCCTTGTGTTCGGTATTCCGGAGGTAGCGGAAGAACTCGCTCGGCGATTTTTTCTTTTGATTTTCTAGTCACCCCCCAAACTTGGTCGCTTTGTATTATCTCGTGGTCCTGAGTCCGCTCAGACGATTGGACTGTTTCAACGGCGCTTTGCGTGGGCGTTTAATCTCGGATGACTTGCTTCTATTAAGCATTACGCACACGCTGTATGGATTGTCGTACAACACTTATCTCTGCAACTGCGTGTGTGGGCTCGCCACAGGGAAATATATATTGGGGTATACGAACACGCGAACCGTATGGGATCTTTACCCCACAAGGCAGTGAATTACTTCCGCGACCAGTATGTGCGCATGTACGTATTTTCAGCGCTTTTCAAAAGATAGTTTGGGAAGACTCCGTGCA
>Ga0307517_10003635_pt1 | contig 23962 bp, 9 predicted proteins | sample 23_EM_MG_FD_194515 | JGI IMG/M metagenome (GOLD analysis project Ga0307517, IMG submission 194515) | Populus trichocarpa ectomycorrhiza microbial communities from riparian zone in the Pacific Northwest, United States - 23_EM | ecosystem: Host-associated > Plants > Roots > Unclassified | place...
AAGTTGGGCGTCTGTTGAGATTACGAGTTCTGATGCTGACCAATAATTCCATAGAAGGCAAAATTCCAGCCAACTTGTCAGGCTGCTCCAGCCTTGCAGAGCTCTATATTGATCGTAACAAGCTTGGAGGTGAAATTCCTACGGAGCTTGGTTTCTTGTCAAAGCTCACAATACTCTCTTTTCGTCAGAATAATCTCCTGGGAAAGATACCGCACTCCATCGGTAATCTTACCTCCCTTGAAAGTTTGTCTTTGAAAAGAAATGTTCTTGAGGGAACTATTCCTGATTCTTTAGGCCGACTGAAGAGATTAACTAGTCTTCTGCTCGGTGAAAATAAACTTTCGGGTTTCATCCCTCCATCTCTATATAATCTGTCGTTGATTACTACTTTCTATTTGGGTGGCAATGGATTTCGCGGAAGTCTTCCGTCGAATTTAGGCCTATCCTTTCCCCATCTTCAATGGCTTGCATTATGGCAGAACCAGTTTTCCGGACCGATTCCAGGGTCATTAACCAATGCTTCTGAGCTTCAAATTGTTTCTTTTACATATAACAGTTTGACAGGAAAAATACCTGATATTTTTGGAAAACTACATCATCTCTCTCGACTGCATTTCGGAAGTAATAACCTGGGAACCGGAGGAGATGATGAAATGGCGTTTCTTGCTTCTCTGACCAACTGCAGCATGTTGAAAGTTGTGAGCATCAACAACAACAGATTAGAAGGATCGCTGCCGATTACAGTAGGAAATCTTTCAACATATATGGTTTATTTTGGGCTCTCAGGAAACCACATAGTCGGACGTATCCCTTCAGGTATAGGGAACCTAGTTAACTTAACTTTCCTATACATGGATCGAAATCATTTCACTGGTGAAATTCCAACTTCTTTTGGTAATCTACGAAAGCTAGAGCAGTTTTCACTCTTTTCCAATAGACTGTCAGGAAAAATTCCATCTTCTTTAGGAAATCTGTCATTGTTGAGTGTCCTTTATTTAGATGATAACAAATTACAAGACACCATCCCTGCTAGTCTTGGAGGTTGTAAAAACTTGGTGTCGTTGGGCCTTTCTAGAAACAACCTCAATGGCAGCATACCAGAACAACTTTTCGGTACCTCCTCTGTATTATTTTCACTGAATCTATCTCATAACCAATTTACTGGTTCCTTGCCTTCAACCATTGGTAGTCTAAAAGGTCTGAGTGAACTGGATGTCTCTTGGAACATGCTGTCTGGTGAAATTCCAACTAGCCTTGGAGGATGCACCAGCCTCGAGGTCCTGCACATGGAGGATAATTTCTTCCAAGGATCTATTCCTTCATCATTTAGTTCTTTGAGGGGAATTCAATTTCTTGACCTTTCTTGTAACAATCTGTCAGGCCAACTTCCAAACTTTCTTGTGACAATCCCTTTCATAAGTTTAAATCTTTCCTATAACAATTTTGAGGGGGAGGTTCCGAGGAAGGGAGTTTTCACAAACGAGAGTGCAGTATCAGTTGTTGGAAATGACAAACTTTGTGGTGGAATTTTGGAATTGCATTTGCCTGAATGTCCCAACAAAGAGCCAAAGAAGACAAAAATGTCTCATCTGCAATATTTATTGGCAATCACAATACCTTGTGCTCTTGTTGGAGTCATCACTGTCTCATCTTTCTTGTTTTGCTGGTTCAAAAAGAAAAAAAAGGAGCACTCTTCTAATACTCAATAGAGTCATTTCCTCAAATCTCTTCCGAAAGGCTCTTTAAAGCAACCGATGGATTTTCTACAACCAACTTCATTGGCTCATGCCAAAAACATCTCTTAATTCAATTGCAAATTTAAGTATTTTATTTTACCTTATCAATTTGCATGCAATCATTTTTAAACATTTTAAATTGAACTAATTTTAAATATATTACATATAATCTCTTAGATTAAACTATACATTTGTAATTTAATCAAAATCATCTTGTAAATAGTTTATCATTATCATATTTCTAGACAGTTACACCTGTACTTAATCCTTTGCAGGCAGCATCTCATGGGCCCGTTGCCAGGTTCAATGGTTTCAAAATCTGATGGGGAAGACTAAAGAGAACTAGAAAGCTTCGTGGTGTTATAGCCACCATGAATGATGTAGTTGACGTGCCTATGTCAGCACCACAATATTCTCGCCGCCTGGAAGACTTTTTCTAAAGAAACAAATTAGAACACGTCCGATGTCTGTTCTTTAAGATAAATAATACTGTTGGAAACGCGTTGATATTAAAATTTTTTATTTTTTTTATTTAAAATTAATATATTTTTAATATTTTTAAATTATTTTAATATACTGATATCAAAAATAATTTTTTAAAAATAAAAAAAAATTATTTTAATATATTTATGAATGAAAAGTACTTTGAAAAGCTACCACAATCACACTATCAAATATAGTCTAGTGATAATAATAGCATTTATTTTTAAAATATTTTTTATTTTAAAATATTTTAAAATAATATATTTTTTTTATTTTTTTAAATTATTTTTAATATTAACCCATCAAAACAATCTAAAAAGATAAAAAAAAATTATTTAACCTAAAATATCCTAAATTCTAAGACAATCACGGTTAGATATAAGAAGTCTATTAGACAAATACAAAGCCATGTTCATTTATGTGAACTCTCTCTCTTTCTCTACACACACTCTTTATTGCGATACCTGCATGTGTAATTGCCCTCCAAATTTATTATCTCCGACACATTATATAGCATTTGTTCGTCAACATACCTATTTCTGATTTATTTTTAGGGGAGAAGATGGGATTAGTTGAGCTCCCACCTACATCTGACTCCTCGAGTCTCAAATGCTTTAATTTGCTGGCTCTTGGGCATTTCTTACGGGCTTTTAAAGTACATCATTGGACCAATTAAAGCTTTTTATTTCTATGTGTTATAAATAAAGGCCAAAAAAATCATACTTTATTTTATTTTCTCTTTCAAATAATATTGTCAAAAACAAGAGTAGAAAAGCACATTGAATTGCAATATATATATATATATATATATTGAATTGCAATTTAATATATAAAAGGCAGGAGAAAAACACTATGCATGTACTATTAACATATACTCATTGTACTGTGAACTATATTGTAGATATAAAGTGTTTGAACTGTGGACGACATTGTAGCATCATGGGGTGTTGTCTTGTGTTTTTTAGTCAAAAAGTGTTGTTGGGTCTAGCTTGGCCATTAGACCCAAGGCTGATGGGTTTTGCACGGCGGCCAAACCTAAGGATATCGGGTCTGGATGCCCAACAGGACCCACTAGCGTTGGTTTCGGCTGCCTAGCAGGACCCAATAGCATTGGGTCCTGCTTCATCCTCTATGAAGTTAGCGAGCTACAGTGTTATGAGGGCTTTTATTTGCGCGTGGGCAGTTTCTATTATAACACAAGGAATCAGTGTCCTTAGTCTAAGCTAAAAAAAGAGCGGCCTTCCACAGTCTCTTCAAGATATTTTTGTTATATTCGGTGCCTCCTTTTTCACTCTGGGCTCTAGTAGTCAACCGTTTACTCGATGAAATGCCTAATGCTCCAGCCTATGATTATACCTATTAAGAATCTTTGGATGATCATGACTACTTTGCTTCTATCCAAGGATGCAGGGATGCGATTCATTTTCTTACTCTCTAGTGAAGAAAGTTAGAGAGTCAGGTGAGATTTTTCTAGAGGAAGGATTGTAAGGCGGCTTTCAAAGGGTGCTGGTGATAGAAGAGGAGGAAAGAAACGTTGGGTTCTGTCTCCTAGCAGGACCCAATAGCGTTGGGTCCTACTACCCAATCAGACCTAACAACTTTTGGACTTCTAGGCTGCCAGACCCAAGGATATTGGTTTTGCAGCCATATCTAATAGCGCATTGGGTCTGACATTACTGTCAGACCCAAGACACTTAATATATTCTCTATACTCTTCATAATTTTTTACATTTGAAAAAAAATTATTATTGACCCGTTGCAGAGCGCGGGCCAATATGCTAGTATATATATATGATTTGTTGGAAAACTTAAGAATATGATAGCTGATAAATTAAAAATATCCCTCAATAATCGCAGAAGCATTTCATTGCTTGCTAACTAAGACTATAATTATTAAATCTGAATCGAAAGTTTAACTATGACAAGGCTCAAATCATTTATTAGACAGGTTATTTAATTTTTTTTTAGACTGATTAAAGTATTTGAGACTCGAGGAGTCAAATGTAGTTGGAAGCTTAACCAATCTCATATTCTTCCCTAAATAAATTAAAAATAGGTATGTTGACAAACAAATTCTATATAATGTGTTAGAGATAATATATTTGGAGGGCAATTATGCATGTAAGTATCGTAACAAAGAGTTTTTTTTATATATATATAGAGAAAGAAAGAGAGAGTTCACATAAATTACATGGTTTTGTATTTGTCTAATATATTTCTTATATCTAAGCATGAGCATGATATTTATAATTATAGATCAAATTTTATAGATGTGTATATTAAACTAGTGAGTAATGATGTTTAGTTTATCATAACAAGTCATGCTAAACATAAGAAAGTTTTCAAAAAAAACCTAGAGTTCATACAAGTTTAAATCTATAAGCATGCAATAAATAAATAACTCGTAGCAAACATGTTTTCAACACAAATATAATACTAGCATGCATACCAAACATATATCCAAACTTATAATTAATATTAATTCAAAGAACTAGCATGCATACTAACAATAAAAATATCCAAACTTATAATTGATATTAATTCAAAGTCCTAACATGCATACTAATAATAAAAATATATATGTTTAAATTAAAATAAAGGAAGGTACTTACTTGTTGAAGCACTTTAAAGTAATGAGACTTTTGTTGTTGTCAATGATGATTTTCTTTTTATTCTTAAAGCTTTATTACTCCTCACTTGTGCAATTAAGATGTTTGCAATATGCCTTTCAAGATTCCAATAACACCACCTTGGTTTAGATGTATTTTTAAACAAGCTTTTTGAACCAAAGATTATATAACTCAAATATCTCTCAACAAGATGAACTTAAGCTCTGGATTTGAGAGGAAAATCAAAGCATAAAAGGAATGAAAACACTAAAAATAAGGTGCGAAAAAGTGTGGAAAACCCTATAGAGTTGGCATAGCAGAGAAGAGCTGGGACTTGGCAGTGTGCTCTTGTCCAAGATCCTAGGTTCGACTTTTGTCAGGTGTAAACAATTCTATGGGGCCATCGGAATTTGGCAAAGCCCATGACTTAACCATGGTGCACTTGTAGGAAACTCCTTGCCGAAAGCCTGTGCACCCTCAAGATTAGTCGGGCCTCGACCTGAATACCTGGTGTTAATACAAAAAAAGTGTGGAAAAATACAAGTTCTAAACTCTTTCTTCACCCTCTTTTTTATAGTGAATTTTGGAAGCTAAAAGGTTGAAGAATTAATAAAGATTGATTCCCACCATTATCAATCATTCATTAGTCACCATAAATAAAGAACTAAATCTAGAAAAAGCAAGAGTTTTTTTAGTGGAAAAACCAAGGGTTCTTTGAGATTAATTTCTTATTCACCCATAATTTATTCATTTAAAACAAAATTTTAACAATCCCCTATATATATAGAAATTGTCTCACTAGTTTGAAAATGATTTAAAGATTTGTTGAGAGATACTGATTTCGTAGATTATAATATTAGGATAGGTAGCTTTTAGCTTTGAACTTTCTTGAGTGAAATACTATCGGATTCACTCGACTAAATAGTGAACGCGAAGTCTTGAACTATTCAGCATTTTATATAAACCAAGATGATAGTACTTATATAGTTCTCTACCTAGAGATTTCCTTTAGTTTTCACTATTGTGTTCATTTTGGCCCTGAACAACTCTTGGATTCTTGAGTGCTTTAGAGAATTCAGCCTTTATCAAAATTCTCAAAGAAACAACCACATTTCTCACTCATATAGGTGATCTTTCATTAAATTTTTTTTGCTATACTCCACTTGGTGTACCAAGAAATAGAAATCATTAAGAGCTTAGTTCACATTTTATCACACTGCAACTAACACTTATTTTATCATAGGAATAAGTAGGAAAAAATAATTTTCTAGTGCTACCGAGAATGTTATATGACTTAGTTTTCTATTTGAATCTAGATCTTGGAATCTCCAATCAACTAGGTATGGTTACCATCATTACTCTCTTTCATTTTTTAAAGGCTTTAAGCTCATTCCCCTTATGAATTATACACAAGCTCTATTGTCAAACCTTTGGTTAAGACCCCGCAATGTTTTTCTTTGACTTTACATAGTCGATGAAAATAATTTAATTTGAGAGCAAGCGTCTAACGATATTATATCAACGATTTATATGTCTAGACTTTCCATTATACATACTACTTTGTGCCCTTTTAATTGCTGACTGACTATCGCAATAGACACAAATAACTGGCTCTAGTTTTGGCCAACATGGAATATTCTCTAAGAAATTCTGAATTCATTCGGTTTCCTCTCCAGCTTTATCAAAAGTAATAAACTTTGACTCCATCGTGGATCTAACGATACATGTTTGTTTGGAGGATTTCCATGACACAACTACTCCACCATATGTGAAGAATTATATCCACTTATAGATTTCAAATTCTTTGTGTCGGATATCCAATTAGCATCACTATAACCTTCTAATATTGTTGGGTAACCATTATAGTGTATAGTCTAAGGTGTATTTATTTCCTTCCAATTATCCATACTTGAATTACTTGTAAATCTACTCAGTTTACTAATTGAGTAAGCAATCTGAAGCTTTATATAATTCATAACATATATTAGGCTTCTAATATTCCAATTGGTTTATTCCCTTACCTCTATTCTTGGACATATGTACACTTATATCAATTAGTGTTTTGACAGTGTTATTGTCATCTTTAAAAATATTTCTCAAGAATTTTCTCAATATAATAAGTTTGAGACAATACTAATCAATTAAATGTCTTATAAATTTTTATTTCTAGTGTCGCGGGGTGACGTCGAATGGCGGGCTAGCCTCTTGAAAAGTATTGGGAAAGGAAAGGGTTTTGGGTATAATCATAAAATTATGATTATAAGGTTCAGGAGTCGCCACCTAGTATTATGGTTACTAGAAAATTTATGGTCTATAAGAGTCCGGGTAAAGGACTGGTTGTACAAGGGGAAGACGCATCACCCCCAGTGCACCCTACCTAAGGTAAGCAACATTGTTGTTTGATTGTTTTTCTAGGTCGCTTTTATGTCCATTGGTCTTTTTCTAAGGTTCAAGGCAAATCTCCCGACGTGAAAGAGTCTCTATCTTATTGAGTGAAATCCTAACCATTCTAAAATCCAAATTATAACATCGCATTTATTTTCTAAATATAACTAATTCCTAACATTTTAAACAAAATAATTATTATGAGTTTTTTTTTTTGTCAAACCCTAATGGATAATCATGAACTGGTTATGATATTCATTTTTTTTTAAAACAAAGCATGATAAAAATGTTGTGATTTTTTTCTTTTCAAAAATATACTTGGAAAACTTTTAGGATTTGACCATATGCAAAAACAAAACATTTTTTGCTTTTTTTAAATGAATTTTTTTTTTAGTTTTTGAATTTTATGATTTGTTTTTTTGAGATTTCAGAGGAAACCAGATATTTTTTAATCCCAGATCTATATCTTACAGTGTAAGTCTACAACCTGATATTATGCAAAATTGGTAGAAAAACATGCGAGAAAATCATGAATGTTTTGAAATGACCCTTGGAATTTTTTTGATTTTTTTTGTTTTTTGTTTTAATTATATTATTATTATTATTATTATTATTATTATTATTATTATTATTATTATTATTATAAATTGGGTTGGACCCGACCCAAACATCCAAGTTGGCTCGAAACGGGTTTAGCCCGACTCAGTCGGGTTAGGCCAATTGGCAGTCCAACATACCCTTCTTTTTTTTATAGGCTCGGCTAGACCTAACCAGGTTGGGTTGGGCCGTTAATGACCCAACAAACTTGACTTTTTTTAAGTGGGCTGGGCCAGAATGAGTCCAACCCAGCACAACTTAGTCACTGGCCCAGCCCTGTGACTAAGTTGTGCTTGTAAATGGCAGAACGTGAATTACAATTCGCATTTTGCACATTTACATGCAACAAAAGATGAAGATAAACAAGGGAGGGAGGAAGAAGAAGGAAAAGGTTACCTGTATAAAGGGGTGTTGTTGTCGTTGCTAGGAGGTCTGGTATGGTGGTGTGGCTGCCGGAGAGGGTGAGGTGGAGAGGTTAATGTTGCTAGGGTATAGGAAGACCGATGAAAAAGAAGAAAACGAAAAAGGTGGCATTGGTGGTGGTTTTTATTGCCGACGAGGAAATGTGTTGATGGAGGGGTTTATGTTGTGGTTGTTCACGACGGTGCTGAGGTTGTGGCGGCTGAAAACATGGTGGAGAGAGAGAGAAAAAAGAGAGAACTATCAGCTGGAAGAAAAAAACTAAGGAGGGAGGCTGGTTTTTTGTCAACTTTGCAACCAATTTTTTTTGTTCTTTGGCTATGAAATCCACTCTTATTTATAGGGGGTGAAAGAGTGATGTTTTGTCTTTAATGGTGCAAAATTTTGGCCTTTGATTCGACTCGAAAGAATCCTAACTTTTGGCTTAAAGTTTCCATTATGGCTTGAAAAAGTTGCTGCAGAAAGGCTGGTTGGGTTGGCCATTTTGGAGCGGCATCGAGGCAGTTGTGATGTCAATCGGCCATAAAGAACCATACTAGGGTGTAATCAGATGTCAGACCATCATTTGTGTACCTTGAAAAGGAGGCCATCCGAGCAGCTTTCGGGCGAAACCAATGATGAAGAAGATGAACAGTTCCAGACAACACATCGTCTAATCAGTCCTTTTTTTTATTGTTTGGTCAAAACAGTGCCATTTTGGTTAAAACATGTCGTTTCATTTAAATAAAACGATGTCATTATGACTTTTAATTTAGGGGTTTGGAAAATGTCAATTTGGTTATCCGTCTTTTAATTTCTCTCAATTTCACCCCTAATTGACCATAAACTTCTAATTTTATGCAATTTTGCCCCTGCTGAACTTCAATGTTAGCCCTGAATTTCAGCGCCTTTTTCATTTTGATCCTTGATCTTGGATTTATGCAAATTGACCTTAATTGACCATTTAACTTTCAAAGTCTCTTCATTTTCACCCCTGATTTCAATCAATTGGGTCCTCATAGTTCGACACCTTTTGCAAAATAGTCATTGGCTGTGAATTTCTTCGATTTAGCCATTAATTTGAACCAATTAACTTTGTAAAAATTAAATTTGGTCTCCTAAAATTTCAATCTTCTCAATTAAGATCAAATTAGACTCCAAAACTTATTTTTTCACCAATTAAGCCCCTAATAAAATTAATTTGAACCATTTAAAGTATAATTAAGTCCTTGCACCTAATTAAATCTTTTAATTGGACCCAAATTAATTCTTAAACATAATTAAACTTTTAATTTGGCCTATGATTAAATAAAATTAGCTTATTAAAAATCTAATTATGTCCATGAACTTAATTTTTATGGAGATTCATCCAATAATCATGTAACTTGACATTGAATCTGTATTGTCTTTCTAGTTTTGGGTAAAATGGGTTACAATTAGGCTTTCGATTCCATCCAAAATTGCAGCTTAATTTTTTCTACATTTGAAATCCTCCTAACTTGGTTTTGTCAAAATGCTAATCTTCTTGCTATTATTATTTTATTTATTTTATTTTTTTATTTTGAAAAGAAAAAAGATGAATTTGGAGAATAACCCAGAAATGAGTTATGACGCCTAGTATGATATTTACAATACCTAAGTCTTTCATGTCAAACTTGTTAGTTAACATTTTTTTAGTAGACTTGATCATGTGATCATTGCTGTCTAAAATTAACATATCGTCCACATAGAGACATATAATGACATGGCCTTTATATATGTTTTTTACATAAACATATTTAGCAACTTCGTTGATTTTGAATTCATTTGACAACATAAGTTTGTCAAACTTCTCATGCCGTTATTTAGGTGCTTTTTTCAAACCATCTAATTATTTAACAAGTTTACAGACTTTCTTTTCTTGTCTATTGACAACAAACCCTCAGGTTGTTCCATGTAAACCTCCTCTTCAGGGTCACCATTTAAGAAAGCTATATATATATATATATATATATATATCCATTTGATGTATTTCAAGCTTATTAATAACTGTAATGGCTATTAATATTCATACAGAAGTTATTCTTGACACATGTGAATATGTGTTAAAATAGTTCACACCTTCTTATTGTCTAAGTCTAATTTTATATTGATCAATAGTGCCATCAACTTTCATCTTTCTTTTAAAGATCCATTTATGACTTAATGGTTTACTTTCGAGAGGAATTTCCACTAGTTCTCATGTATGATTATTGATAATGGATTCAATTTCAGTATTGACTGTCTCCTTCTAATAAAAAGCTTTCAAACAAGATATTTCCTCGGAGTAGGTTCAAGTTTCATTTTCTAACAAGTATGTTAAAATATCAGGACCAAAGGTTTTGATTATGTTTGCCCTTTTACTCTTTCTAAGCTCAACTTCATCATCTTCTAATTGATGATAACTACTTGAGCTAGCCTCAAGCGTTCTCTTAAATGAACGATATTCTCATGTTTCCTTCCATGGAAACATATTCTCAACTAATATAACATTTCTTGATTCCATAATAGAATTAGGATGAATATCTTCAATACTTGACTTGTGTACAAGAAATCGATATGCACATCTATTGTATGCATATCCGATAAATACACAATCCATAATTTTAGGTTCTATCTTGACCTTTTTAGGATCAAGTATTGTTACCTTTGCAAAATACCCCTACATTTTGAGATATATATTGGAAGGTCTTCTACCTTTCTATAATTCATATGGTGTCTTATTTAACTTTTTTTTGGAGTACTTTATTATGTATATAATTGGAAGTTAAAATTGACTCCCTCCATAAGTTCTAAGGTGCTCTCGAACTTATCAACACGACATTCATCATTTCTTTTAATGTTCAGTTCTTACATTCCACAATGCTATTTTGTTGTGGTAAATAAGGAGCAGTAGTTTGGTGGATAATATCATTTTGGGAACAAAAATTCACAAATGATGCTTCGTATTCTCCACCCCTATCACTTGTTATTACCTTTATCTTTTTGTTAAGTTGATTTTCAATTGTATTCTTGTAATGTTTAAATATTTCAAGAGCTTCAACTTTGCTTCTAAGCAAATAGGTATAACAATACCCTATACAATCATCAATAAAAGTAATATAATACTTTTTTTAACTTTTAGTTTGCACAAACTTTAAATCATTAATATCTAAGTGGATTAAGTCTAGAGGTTCACAATTTTTTTTAATTGTTTGAAAAAAAAAAGTTTTGTGAATTTTGATTCTACATAAATTTCACATTTATGATTTTTCTAAAAAATCATACTTGATAATAATTCATGGTTTATTAACCTTTATATAGAATTATAATTCACATGACCTAACATGTCATGCCACACATTACAAGACTCAAACAAATAAGAAGAAGAGGCAATCTTATTTTTGTTTTCATCATTGGTTACAATGCTCATTACATAAAAAGAACGTCATGCATATACCTCTTTCCTACAAACATACCACTCTTAAGAGTATAAATTTATCACTCTAAAAAACCATTTTAAAACTACTTTTGCTCAATAATAGGCTATACATTAAGTTTTTTCTAATGTCAGCAACATACAACACATTGTTGAGGGTGAGGAGTTTTCAAGAGATCATTTTTAGTATGACATTTCCAACACCAAATACCTTAGAGGTTGATGAGTTCGACATGTATAGGTTTTCTCCATCCACTTCTTTGTAAGTGGAAAACATCATCTTCTCAACGCATATATGTCTTGTAGCACTGGTGTCAACTTACCACTGTTTAGGATTATTGATAAGGTTGACTTTGAAAACAATACAAGACAAGTTCATTTCCGAACTTCATTGGTAAGGTAACCAACCTCGGTGACATTGGCTTGAATAATCATTTTCATAGGGTTTCTTTACTTACCTTTATTTTTGTAATCTTTAGCTAGATTCTCAATCTTGTTACAGATAAAGCATTTTCCATTGAACTTCTTGGCAATTTCTTTACTTTTCACAACAAGCTTCATTTTATTTTTGTTATGAGACCTCACCACTTGTTCTACAACATTTGCTTTTAGGACACCAGAAAAGTTGGTTCTCATTTCAGATAACTTATTATCCTTTTTTATCCCCAACCTCAAAATAAGGTCTTCAATTCCTATCTCATTATGCTTATGCTTAAGATAGTTCTTGAAGTCTTTCCAAGATAATAACTTTCAATGATTGCAGCTACTTAGAAGGACTCACTCAGAGACATACCTTCAGCATGTATATCATGTAAGATGAGTTGAAACTCTTGAACTTGGCTCATTATCGTCATTGAATTAACCATTTTGAAATCTAGAAAGTTCTCAACTATGAATTTTTTCATACCGACATCTTCAGCTTTGTACTTTTTGTTAAAAGCTTCTTATAATGCCTTTGCACTCTTAATTGAACTATACACATCATATAGTGTATTGTACAACCCATTCAAGATGGAGTTCTTTTACACAAAATTAGTATGATTCCATGCATCCACAATAGCCACAGTAGTAGGGTTAGATTAATTTTCTGATGATTTTGGCACTTTCTCAGTTAAGAACTTTGTAAAGTTCAAGGTAATCAGATAGAATAACATTTTCTGTTGCCACCTCTTAAAGTTCAATCCATTAAACTTTTCAGGTTTCTCACCATGCACCATAGAAGGTGATGGTCGAATCTTCACTATCAAAATAGTACTTACCGATCAACATTGGTGGGCACAACCAAATCTTGAGTAGTAGAAAACATGATATAATCTAAAAAAATAATAGCCAATAATATTTATAAATAAATATTTTAGCTCTATAATAAGCAAGTAATAAAATAAAACTTGTAAAAGAGTGGCTTTTTAATAAAAATATTTCAATTATGCAAGATAAAATCAATGGTGATTCACTTACGAACTTACCGTATAAAAAAATAGCATCGTGTGAATAATACTTTCACTAAGTAAGTTTCTAAGAAAGATTGGTGGGGTCACAAATAGTTCCTCTTAAAATCCAATCTCATTAGACAGAATTTTCTAGATTGTATTTATTCATCATACTAACTTTCTATACATGTGAACAGTAATGTATATGTGAACAAAACTAACCTAAAAAATTTAATGTCAATCTTATAGAATATAATAAAGATAGCACAAACTATCATAAACAAATCAAGAATTATCTTATCGGAAAAAAATAGATCTATAAGATTTATAACATGCATCAAATCATCCAAAAAGCATGAAAAACAATTTTAGAAGATAAACTATAAATTTTAAACAAAGATATATAACAACCTTCTAAAAATTAAACAAAAAAAGTCATAACATACCAAAAAGTTATAGATTAAAGCTTAGAGAATTAAAATTAAATCTATATGTGAGAATATAGCATAGAAAATGAAGTTAAATTATAACTTAAATTTTAAAGATGCTAAAAAATCTTTAACAATTAATCTATATAATCAATATTATTAATATTTTTTCCACATAATAAACTAAACAAAGTCTCATATAAAGAATAAAGCTTTAAGAATTGTAGATCAAATTTTGTAGATATGTATATATTAGACTAGTAAGCAATGATGTTTAGTTTATCATAACAAGACATGCTAAATATATAAAAAAAGTTTTCAAGAAAAGCCTAGAGTTCATACAAATTTAAATCTATAAGCATGTAATAAATAAATAACTCATGACAAACATGTTTTCAACATAAATATAATACCGGCATGCATACTAAATATGTATCCAAACTTATAATTGATATTAATTCAAAGTCCTGGCATGCATACTAACAATAAAAATATATATGGTTAAATTAAAATAAATGAGGGTACTTACGTATTGAGGAACTTTAAAGTAATGCGACTTTTGTCGTTGTCAAGAATGAATTCTTTGTCCTTAAAGCTTTATTGCTCTTCACTTGTGCAATAGGATATTTGCAATATGCCTCACAAGATTCCAACAACACCACCTTTGTTTAGATGCACTTTTAAATAAGGTCTTTGAACTAAAGATTATGTAACTCAAATATCTCTCAATATGATGAACTTAAGTTCTGAATTTGAGAGGACAATCAAAACATAAAAAGGAATGAAAACACTAAAAATAATATGAGAAATAGTGTGGAGAAATCTGAAAAATACAAGTCCTACACTCTCCCTTCACCCCCTTTTTATAATGAATTTTGGAAGCTAAAAGGTTGAAGAATTAATAAGGATTAAATTCCACCATTACCAACCATTGATTAGCCACTATAAATCAAGAAAAACCAATAGTTCTTTGAGCGGGAAAACCAAGAGTTCTTTGAGATTAATTTCTCATTCACCCATAATTTATTTATTTAAAACAAGTTTCCAATAATAATTGGGAAACAAATAAGAAAATAAGTGCTTTAGAATGCAAAACATGTAAAATTAAAAGGTATTATATAAATTTTTTAAATTTTAGGACTAACACATAAAAGTTTTAAAATTTAGGGTATCATGGTTGCCTCACCCTTCAATGTAGTTCTGTCCCCATTGATATATAATATTAAACTTGGCCTTATCTAGGGGGTCACTCTACTGATCTACTGACTTGAAACTTGATCTAAATAAGTTTTTTTTTCCGAATTGTTTTGAAAATTGACTCGGTCAAATCTAGGTGATCAACAAGTCAACCCACGACTAGGTTGACTTGGTCAAATCCGAGTGAGACCTAATTGAGTTAACTTCAATATTATTTCTTTTTAACTTTTGTATAAAATGATGTTATTTCAGTTTTTTTAAAAGTTTATTCAAAACGACATCATTTCAGAGTGACACGGGTTAATCGGCTGACCCTTGGGTTAACTTAGCAAGTTCATAACCTCAACCTTAAATTAGATCAAACCTCTGAATGAGTTTGATAACTATTATTAATACATGTAGCATTGAATGAGTTTACTTTTTTTATTTAGTTAAAAACCACTCGTCTTCTATTTATAATCTTCAAACTTAAATGTTAGATTTGGAATGTGACTAGCAAAATCAAATAGAATTCCAGGCTTTAGATTATGTATATTTGGTATTGTAGTAGTTTTTGCCATTATAGATTTAAAAAATTAGGTTTAAGAAAAACACTTTTAGTTGTGATTTTAAAAAAAATTAGTTTTAAAAAATATGTATTTTATTGAAACTACTATGAGATAAATTTTTGCATGTAAAATAAATGAAAAGCAGGTTTTTAGAAATAAAATAGAGGTTATTTTAGCTTCTACAAAACAAATGTTTAAAATGCAATTATGTGTAGCGTCCATTGCAAAAAGCAAACGTTATTTAACTAACTAAATAATTTTTCTTTATAATGAGAAAAAAAAACAAATTATCACAATATTAAGCACTCTGATTTTTTTAGCATTGCGGTTCAACCGTGTTTTTAAAAAAAATTATTTTTTTTTAGCTTCAAATTAACTTTTATGATGTTTCTGGATCGTTTTAATATACTGATATTAAAAATAAATTTAAAAAATAAAAAAAATATTATTTAAATATATTTTCAGATAAAAAAATTTTGAAAAATAATTTTCCATGAGTCATTAGTCATGAGCATATTCTCTCTATTATGTAGACTTTATAAAGTCTTGAGCAATCCACTAACATTATCTACTGAATGATGAATGATAGTGACCTATTATGTAGACTTTATCAAGTCTTGAGCAATCCACTAACATTATCTACTGAATGATAGTGAACTATTATCATTTCCAAAAACAAAAATGATGAACCTGTTGTCTTCATTTTGTGTCCAGAACCTTGTTGCTGTGCTCATTGTACTGATGCAAGGAAAAGCACTGCCACTGATTACCTCCTCTTTCCTCCTCACTGCAGCTTCAACAATCACTGCTCCTAGTAGCTTTGGTGGAAACGAGACGGATTATGAAGCCTTGCTAGCCTTCAAAGCAAAGATACAAGACCCGCATAGTAATACCTTGAGCTCGTGGAATGATTCTCTCGATTTCTGCAACTGGCCAGGGATCACATGTGGCCGTCGACATGGAAGGGTCAGAATTATCAATCTAGTGGACCAAAAATTGGCAGGCACCTTGTCTCCTTACGTGGGAAATATTAGCTTCCTTCGAGAAATAAGACTCGCAAACAACACAATTCATGGTGAAATTCCACCTGAAGTTGGGCGTCTGTTGAGATTACGAGTTCTGATGCTGACCAATAATTCCATAGAAGGCAAAATTCCAGCCAACTTGTCAGGCTGCTCCAGCCTTGCAGAGCTCTATATTGATCGTAACAAGCTTGGAGGTGAAATTCCTACGGAGCTTGGTTTCTTGTCAAAGCTCACAATACTCTCTTTTCGTCAGAATAATCTCCTGGGAAAGATACCGCACTCCATCGGTAATCTTACCTCCCTTGAAAGTTTGTCTTTGAAAAGAAATGTTCTTGAGGGAACTATTCCTGATTCTTTAGGCCGACTGAAGAGATTAACTAGTCTTCTGCTCGGTGAAAATAAACTTTCGGGTTTCATCCCTCCATCTCTATATAATCTGTCGTTGATTACTACTTTCTATTTGGGTGGCAATGGATTTCGCGGAAGTCTTCCGTCGAATTTAGGCCTATCCTTTCCCCATCTTCAATGGCTTGCATTATGGCAGAACCAGTTTTCCGGACCGATTCCAGGGTCATTAACCAATGCTTCTGAGCTTCAAATTGTTTCTTTTACATATAACAGTTTGACAGGAAAAATACCTGATATTTTTGGAAAACTACATCATCTCTCTCGACTGCATTTCGGAAGTAATAACCTGGGAACCGGAGGAGATGATGAAATGGCGTTTCTTGCTTCTCTGACCAACTGCAGCATGTTGAAAGTTGTGAGCATCAACAACAACAGATTAGAAGGATCGCTGCCGATTACAGTAGGAAATCTTTCAACATATATGGTTTATTTTGGGCTCTCAGGAAACCACATAGTCGGACGTATCCCTTCAGGTATAGGGAACCTAGTTAACTTAACTTTCCTATACATGGATCGAAATCATTTCACTGGTGAAATTCCAACTTCTTTTGGTAATCTACGAAAGCTAGAGCAGTTTTCACTCTTTTCCAATAGACTGTCAGGAAAAATTCCATCTTCTTTAGGAAATCTGTCATTGTTGAGTGTCCTTTATTTAGATGATAACAAATTACAAGACACCATCCCTGCTAGTCTTGGAGGTTGTAAAAACTTGGTGTCGTTGGGCCTTTCTAGAAACAACCTCAATGGCAGCATACCAGAACAACTTTTCGGTACCTCCTCTGTATTATTTTCACTGAATCTATCTCATAACCAATTTACTGGTTCCTTGCCTTCAACCATTGGTAGTCTAAAAGGTCTGAGTGAACTGGATGTCTCTTGGAACATGCTGTCTGGTGAAATTCCAACTAGCCTTGGAGGATGCACCAGCCTCGAGGTCCTGCACATGGAGGATAATTTCTTCCAAGGATCTATTCCTTCATCATTTAGTTCTTTGAGGGGAATTCAATTTCTTGACCTTTCTTGTAACAATCTGTCAGGCCAACTTCCAAACTTTCTTGTGACAATCCCTTTCATAAGTTTAAATCTTTCCTATAACAATTTTGAGGGGGAGGTTCCGAGGAAGGGAGTTTTCACAAACAAGAGTGCAGTATCAGTTGTTGGAAATGACAAACTTTGTGGTGGAATTTTGGAATTTCATTTGTCTGAATGTCCCAACAAGGAGCCAAAGAAGACAAAAATGTCTCATCTGCAATATTTATTGGCAATCACAATACCTTGTGCTCTTGTTGGAGCCATCACTGTCTCGTCTTTTTTGTTTTGTTGGTTCAAAAAGAAAAGAAAGGAGCACTCTTCTGATACTTTATTGAAAGAGTCATTTCCTCAAATCTCTTACGAAAGGCTCTTTAAAGCAACCGATGGATTTTCTACAACCAACTTGATTGGAGTTGGTAGTTTTAGCTCTGTGTACAAAGGAAGGATTGATGAAGATGGAACACTGGTTGCAATCAAAGTTCTTAACCTGCAACGCCGTGGAGCGTCTAAAAGTTTCAAAGATGAATGTGAAGCCTTGAGAAACATTCGGCATCGAAATCTTGTGAAGATCATAACTTCTTGCTCAAGCATTGATTTTCAAGGTAATAATTTTAAAGCTCTAGTTTATGAGTACATGCCTAAAGGGAGTCTGGAGAAATGGTTGCATCCTACTCAAGAAACACATGATGATCAGCAGATAAATCAAGTTCAGCGTCCAAACCTTCTTGAGAGAATCAACATTGCCATTGATGTGGCTGCTGCACTTGACTATCTTCATCACCATTGCCACAGCCCAATCATTCATTGTGATGTAAAACCAAGTAATATTCTTCTTGATAAAGACATGATTGGCCATCTTGGGGATTTTGGGCTAGCTAGAATTTTTCAAGAATTTTCAGAACCAAGTCTTGAAAGCAGCTCGGCTGGAATAAAGGGAACTACTGGATATGCTGCACCAGGTAACAATTGTTCATTTCCATTGCCCATTCCCCTTAACATAGCCAACATCTCCTAGTATATTTGTCATGTAATAAGGGGAAAAAAAATCTTTTTCAGCTATATTTACATATATCTAAACTTTCTCGAGTGACAGAGTATGGCCAAGGAAGAGAGGTGTCAATAGATGGAGATGTCTACAGTTATGGGATCCTATTGTTGGAGATGATGACAGGGAAGAGACCTATCGATGACACATTTGAGAAAGGCCTTAATCTTCACATGTTTGCCAAGATGGCCCTGCCCGACCATGTTATAGAGATTACAGACCCAGTGCTTCTAAGTGAAAGACACTTGGAAAATGCAGCAAGCATGGAGGAGTGCCTGACTTCTTTGGTGAAAATTGGAGTGGCATGTTCCATGGATTCACCTAGAGATCGAATGGACATGAGCAGGGTTGTCCGCGAGTTGCTCATGGTCAGGGATACTTTTCAAGGAACTGCAAGTAGGCCCGAAAACAACAAGTATCCAGGTGCTCATGGTTTTCACAGCTAAGGTAGGATTCTCTGGAGAAAACAATGAACAAAAGTGCCTGAATATGTCCAGACTTGCTGCTTAGGATGGCGATTATGGCATTGAATTGTGAATGATTGAGCCCAACAAGACTGCCTCAATTTATTTTCTGGGCTTGTATATTGAGGATCTTGCCAAGCCCGGTGATTAGCAATTATTTATGGGTGGCTAACTATGTGTGATATTATTTTCAAACCACCATGAAAATTACCACCGAATTTGTTTTAAGAACATGATTTTGAGGCTAATATGATTCACTTAATTTTCATGTTAAAATTTTATTAAAAATTGTTCTTGAATAAAAATATTTTAACATAGAGTATTAACATGTTTAAAATAAATTATGGGTGGATAAAACATTTTAAATTGAACTAATTTTTAATTTATTAATTACATATAATCTCTTAGATTAAACTACACATTTGTAATCAGCATCATCATGTAAATAGCTTATCGTTATCATCATACCTCTAGAACGAGAAAGCTTCATGGTGTTAATTATAGCCACCATGGATTGTTCAATTATTGAGGTTATTGGGGGTCTCTGGGGTTGACGTGCCTATGGGAGCAGCACAATATTCTTGCTGTCTGGAAGACTTTTAATTTCTAAGGGAAAAAAATTAAATAATTTCGTATAATTAAAATTACCACGTTTAATTTTTCGAATAATCCATTTATATCTGCATTATATATTTTGATAAATTTCTTTCTACTGTATACAAAATCGACTTTTTAGCTTTTTAGGGGGGGGGTTTCTAAGGGGTACTTGGGGGAGGCTACACTGCTTACTTTTTTAAACATGGATTTTCCTTTTTTTTTCATTTATTATGCGATGAGAAGGGAGAGAATTTAGAGTTTTTTTTTGGAGTAATTATTAATATTTATGTTATAAAAATTATAGGCACAAAAAAAGAGAGAATAAAAAAATATATTTTTGATATATTTAGATATGATTTAGATATTTATTAATATTTATTTTATAAAAAATATAGGCAAATTATAAGGGAAAAATCATACTTATTTTATCTTTTATTTCAAATAATATTGTCAAAAGCAAGAGCAGAAATTAAATTGCAAAATAAATTGGTCAGATATGAGAGATATAATTTAATTAGGGGATATAATTTAATTGGTCAGATCTTGAATTTGTGTTTTAGAAGTTATTAGTTTGAGTGCTATAAATCCCAGAGCCACTAGAGGTTTACATGATCATTAACCTCGAAATATCAAAGATTAGTCAAAATACGCATAAATTAACCCAGTAACCCATGATTAAAAAAGAAAAGAAAATAAGAATTACATGTTGTCTTCTTAAGCTGAACAGCGTTGCCCTCCTGACATCATATGTTGCATCAATAATATTTGATAGAACAGTTATGAACACAATCCAAGGTAACATTTAGCTGTCCAACCGGTAGATCTTATAAAACATTTCAAGGAGCATATGGATAGTTAGCCATTGATGATATTTAAGGATGACAACAAGTGTGGGTTTTATGGGTAATGTTTTTTGCTATTTGAGGAGATAGAGCGTTAGAGATGACAATGAATATTTATGGATAAGGTTTTGTACATCCGAAATATTCCAACCTAAAATAATAATTCAAACCTAACCTGAACCCAATTGAATATGAATTTTTTATTCTAGATTTGATCTGATGAGTTTCTCTTAACATTATTATTTTTACCTTGAAATTTTACAAAAATTCTCCAAACTGTTCAGGGTTGATTAGAATAGATATCTATCTGTTTCGGGTGAAATTATTATATATTTTTCACCAGGATCATCCCTATAGTGCACGATACATCTCTTGTAATGATTGAAGAAAAATAATGTCCTTTCTCGTTTTGGCAAATTTTGGAAGTTCCAAGCTTTCGTGACCGCTCGTAGCAAGCTCAGTCAGGAACCACCAGTCCGGTCAGATTAAAGTCTGAATCAAAGAACCAACAGGCAGAACCACTGTGTGGCAGTGGCTAGATTTGGTGGCTGATCATAAACCCAAGAGGAAATCACCACCTGGTTTGGTGGCATGCACAAGCTTGCTTGGAGAGGGAGGGCCCAACCTCTCATGGAATGTGGTGTTGCTCTCATTCACGAAAGCAGACGCTTTGAACCACATTCCATGCTGAATCTAAGCTGTCAAAACACAATAAGGCTATAGTGGAGTCAAGTCACATAGAAACTCTTTCGAAGTACGTTATTTCCTCGATAAACTAATAAATAATATTTTTATCTATTTTTATTTAAAGTTAATATTTAAATAATATCTCAATTAATTAATAAACCTTCATGATCTAAAAGTATTAATTTAAAATTAATTTTTAGATTCAAAGTAATTCAAACATGGTTAATTAATTAATTTTTAAGCTTACTAGTATTTGGAACAAGTTATTTCATTGCTGTTGGATAGATTCAGATTTCCATCGGATAGTAAAATAAAAAAACTCTTTCAACATAAAGTCTCAATTTTGATTCGATTCTCTGGTTTTTATTTTATTAACATGAATATCTGGGTCAATTTATGTGTACATCGACTAATCTCACAGGCCCTGAAGTTAACGACTATGTAAGCCTCCAGTGGTCATCATATCAGCAACCACATGGCTCGAACCTGAGACCACAGGGAAAGTGAATTTTTTAATCTCAAGCTTTTATCACTAGACCACCTACTAGATGGTTTAATCTCTAAGTTTTTTTTGTCTTAGAGAGATGGATTGTTCGTGATCTATTAACTAGGATCGAAAAGATTTTTTTATTATTTTACTATGATACAAATGTAATAAAATTTCTTCAATGTTCTATATCCTCGACAAAAAAAAGGACAATTTGTTTTTTAATGAGAAGCACGATAAACTTTGAGTTATTGCAGGACATACACTTAATTTATTTTTTTTTGGAATCTAATACAATTTTTTTATTATTTGAATTTAATTAAAATCTTCATAAAAATATAGTAATTCTTAATCACTGAAATCTCTCGTTAAAGCAATCACATACACTTTGTCTAGAAGAAAGATTCAAAACAAGGACATACACTTTGTAGGGTGTAGCCCATGTAATTATGTTGCTGTTCTTCGGCATGAACCAAAATGTTCAAGATCAAAAACACTTGCATCAAGTAGCTAGCAGGATGCTTAGGAACTCAAAAACAATACATGAATCAGCAACTTTTCAACAAAAATGCAACACCCAATAGGCCTTTTGTCATGATGTAGAGTTCATCTCAACGAACCCTAATTGTAATTGTATTTCAAAATAGTGCGTGATGATATCTAATAAATCTCAAAGAATAGAAAATAGTGGATGGTGCTGCGATGCCTGGCTTGCTTGCGAAAAGCAGTACGCATGGGACCTCTTCTGCATATTTCTTTGCTAATGCAAGCCCTTAAAGTTTAATTATTGAAAAAAGAAGTGTTTTGGTTTTGTATTTTGTGCAAAGACATGCAATTATGCTTGCCACCACCCTATTTATGGGATCCAAAAACTCAATTATTTCACTAGTGGGGAAGATTAGTGCAAGAAGATGTAGACAAATCAAGCAAAATAAATATATATTTTAACTAAAATATATACATAATTAAAATTTAAAAGGGTATGCTTTTATGAACATAGAAGATATTGCTCATTTCTCTTGGTATTAGGCCCCCCATCGCTGTAGTGGGAAAAAACTACATGTGATATATATCTTATAAACATGAGACAAACACGTATTAATTATTAGGATTTGAGTTTATTTTAAATATTCTTGTTTATCATAAATTAATTAAAATAAAAAAAGAGCAAATTATGTATTTATCTTGCATTTTTAGTTATTAAAATAAAATCGATTGGTAGGCCTTCAATTTATTTTCATTCTAAAATCTCTAGTTTTTTCTTTTAACGTTTTTTTTTCCACAGTAATATTTTAGGATTTAAATAATACGAAAGGTTGTAAGAAAAAATTAATAGTGAAAATAGTAATTTAATTGAGAAACAATTGTGAAAAAAAAAATAATGTTAAAAAATCGATTTGAAACTACCATATTGGTAAAGACAAATAGGTTAAGTTCTTGGGATTTTGCTGATGTGTTTTCATTTTTAAGCATGTTTAGTGCTTTTATTTTTAAGCATGTTTAGAATACAGGCAAACCGCGTTTCTTTAAATTTTTTATTTTTTTTTGTATAAAATAATTTTTTTTTAAAATCGTTTTGATTTGATATACTGATGTCAAAAATAATTTTTTTTTAAATATTATTTTAATATATTTTTAGATGAAAAACACTTTGAACTGTCATTGCTATTATAATTTTAAATAAACCTTTTATCAATTTGAAAAAAAAAGGAGAAAAGAAATATCTTTCTTCTCAAAACAAATCCCTATATTTTTAAATTATCCATCTACTTTTGTCTTCAAGTCCTCAAAATTTTTCATGAATTTTGTTCTATGTCGGCATCTGATTTGAATATCTTTAACCCTGGAAGCCTTGAAATATCTTCAGGAGCCGGTCAGTAATTGACAAATAAATTAGCTGAAATCATGTTATAGAATCACAATAATTAAATTCCGTCTGTTCTGGTAAGAGTTTGTTTGGCAGTGTGGTTGCGGTTGTTTTTCAAATAGCTTTTCGTGCCAAAATGCATGCCAATGATGTTTTTTTATTTTTTAAAAATCATTTTTGACATCAGCACATCAAAATGATTTGAAAACACTAAAAACATATTAATTTGAAGTTAATAAAAAAATAAAAAAATTTTAAAT
>Ga0307517_10003636_pt1 | contig 23962 bp, 14 predicted proteins | sample 23_EM_MG_FD_194515 | JGI IMG/M metagenome (GOLD analysis project Ga0307517, IMG submission 194515) | Populus trichocarpa ectomycorrhiza microbial communities from riparian zone in the Pacific Northwest, United States - 23_EM | ecosystem: Host-associated > Plants > Roots > Unclassified | place...
CATTTTCTTTCTCTAGCTTTGCTCTTTTTGTTTCTTGCTTTTCCCTAGGTAAGAATGAAGATCCTAGAACCTTCTTGGTAGCTTGATTCTTGGTAGCTTGATTGTTGTCACTAGTTTCCTTAGGCTAATCTCAACTCTTCTCCATAATTGTACACTTTGGTTAAGCATGCTCAAGTTGACATTTTTGCACTAGTTTTGTAGCGGACTTAGAAAGTCAAAACATGTATTTTGGTTGAGAATGTAGTACACATGTATATGAGGGAATGTAGTATACATGGAGAGAGAAAACAAGTGGCCAAACTCATGCCAAAACTAAAAAATAAGAATTGCAAGTTGTTATAGGAAAAAAAAGGTATTATTCATCTATACACCAAAATGATGTTGTTTCGATGCATTTTTTTCTTTTTGTTATTTGTTGTGAAATGATATTGGTTTGATCAAAATGCATCATTTTTTTTTAATATAATTTTAATTTTTAAAAATAGGTCTCTTAATTTTCCTACCTTTTCAAATTCGGTCCTTGGATTTTTAATTTTTGGTAAATTTCAACCCTTTTCTCAATATTTCTTCTCAATTTCATCGCTGATTGTATTAAAATAGTCCTTTAATATAGGCATCCTTTCTAATTCAGTCAACAACTTTTTAATTTTTAATTTTTAGCCATTTTAAACCCTTTTCTTGATGTGATCCAAACTATATCAAAGGATATAATCGAAGTTCTAGATGGGTCAAGAGTAAAGAAGCTCAAAGATGTACTCAATGGGCTTATTTAAAGTATTTGGGCTAAGGTTACTCCTTCAACAAGATATAATCAGACCTTAGTAAATTTAATACATATACAAGAGGGGTCAAATTCATCTATTTCATGAGCTAATTAATTTTGGCATTAAAGAAAGTTTTGGGCTTATTTTTTTATGCACAGCTTCACTTTAACAAACATAAATTTCTATTTGACCGTTAGATCGGGATGAATTTTTACTAAAGGTTTTTAGATATCTTTTTTATATTGGATTAAAATGGCATGGCAATAAAAAATTAGTAAAACCTTATGATAAGGTCCCAAAGCTACTGTAAAGGATTTGTATTAGTTTGGTAGTTGATTTATGATTGTTTTTATTTATTTATTTTGAACTCTCTAATTATTTTTCTAGCCTTGTTTAGAAATTTTTTACCTATTATAAATAATGTTATTTATCTTTTATTTAGGTTTTTTTAAAAAAAGACTTTGATTTTAGAATAACCTTATTATGTGTTTTTGAGTGGATTCTTATATTTTGGTTCTTCATTGAACTACTCTAAATTATTGAAGAATTAACCAAGTTTTATGGTGTCTTTTATACTTCTCATTCGAGTCTATTATCTTGATGTCTTGGTACAAGTTATCGTTGAGTTAAGCTCAATCATAATCCTGAATTTAGCTTTCTTGGGAATGGTTGATTTAACTGTGAGTTTTTAGATCTATATATTCATGAGGCTCAAATTAGTTGGTATTAGAGCAATACTCTAAAATCAGGTTATATCCCTTTATCTTTTAGTTTCATTATTATTTCTTTGTTTGTGTCATCTAGAACCTTAGTTGCAGCAAAACAATATTAAAAAGGTAGATTACTTATGATCTAGTTGTTTACAATTCAAAAAAAAAAAAAAGGAAGAAAGATCAAAGAAATCATAAAAAAGGGAAAAAATAGGGTTTAGCTGTAAAAAATAGGGTTTTCATCAAATCTTGGATTCGACAACTCAAATATGAAAATTCTTGATTTATAGGATATCTTTGTAGACCCTGATAAGAAAAATCAGAAAACCAGTGTTAATAGCAAAATTCTTAATTAAAAAAATAAAAATGATGAAAATTAAGATGGAAAATTCTTATAGAGTAGAATAAAAACTCTTAGTAATTTAACTTAAATTTTAGATGAAATAAATTAATAAAATCGGTACATCAAATGTTAACTAATAATAAATTGAGTAAACTTTCTAAAAACCCTAAGTAGTAGTAGTAGTAGTAGTAGTAGTAGTAGTAGTAGTAGTAATGTAAGTGAAGTTTTGATGGAAATAAACATTTGTGACACCTAATATAGTACAATATATGTAAAAACCAAAACAATTAAATAGTATAGGCCGACCTATTCTATGTAGAAATTGTGAGGGGGGAAAACTGGTCTAACCTTGGTAGGGATTGTGGGGGGCGAAACCGACCCTAAGTTAACAAAAAAGTGGAATAAGTATAAGGATAACCAACCCCCAAACACCCCCATCTCATTTAAGAGGGGTATAAATATAAGGGGAGGAAAAAGTGTTGACTTTTCCTCTCCCCCAAAACCGACAGCAGCCTTAGCTGCAGCAGCCCCTCTTTTTCAAAGAAAAACCTACCTAAATCATTATGCATGTCATCTTCCTTGAGTGTTTGAGTGAATAGAGAGTTAGAGAAAAGAGTGATGACCGAAAACATGGAAGAAAAAAGAGCATAGAGGGCCAGATGGAACAATAGAAGAAGGGGAGAAGAAAACTGAGAGGAAAAGAAGAGGAAAATCACCAAAACCTTTCGTAGAATTGTTTAAAATTGTGATATAAGAGTAGTATCACTTCCTTAGCTAGTTGTTACTTCATGATTTCGAACAAAGGAGAGGGAGAAAACTCAAAATGAAAGATTTAGGGTTCTTACACTTTAACTCAAGATTAAACAACTAAATGAGAAGATTTAAGTAGAATAAGAAATGAAAGGACACAAGTGCAGACCCTTACAAAAGAAATATGAATGATTATGAATGATTTTGAGTGCATAAACCTAAAAGAGGGCTGACCAAATTGAAAGGATGGATAGAATGTGAAATAAAGTGATGAAATGCATGAATTGTAATCTTGTTAGACTCTTACAACATGTTTGAGCTAAAACAAAACTTATGTTATGTTATTGTCATGAATTTGCATATATTATTGAAGAATTTATGTGATTATGAATCAAATGTATGAATGTGTGATATAACATATTGCTGGGAACATATTTGCAGTAGAATTGATAAAATGCATATGACATTTTGAAAGAGATGGATTACTATGTTCGGCCAAGAGGATGAAACATGAAGGAAACCTTGCTTGATGAACACCTTTAGGGAAACAAGATGTAAAAATAAAAAAAAACTTTTATGTGATATAGATTTGCTATTAATTATGTTGATGGATAGGGATAATACAATTAAAAATATGGAATGGATGATTGTTGAGAAAATTATGTTTCAGTCTTGGAATAATGGTTAGGAGAACCTTTAGAAAATGTACATATTGAGACTTGGTTGTGTATTGTTTGATAACCTTGTGATAAACTTGATGAGATTGTTGGATGAATGAGATCCTTGCTTTTTTGATAAAATAAGTTAGGTAGTACGTAGTAAACTTGAGTGCACAGAACTTATTTTACCATGTTACGACGAATAAGAGTTGATGTTAACATTTGGGAGAAACGTAGTATGCCAAAAGAGGAAATAATAAGAGTTTTGGTCATCTTAGTGAGTGGTGTTAGTTAAAAGGTTGTCTTTATTAATGTTGATGAATGCAAGTTATCGTCATGGGATAAGAACATTACTTATCACTTTTATTTTGTAAATTTCTATGTGATTTGGTTATGGACTATGTCCAAACTAGGTTAAAGTTGAAGTATGTTATGGGGAGGAAAGCTTGGCGTAGACCTTATACGCAACCTAGGGAAAACTAGTGTCATAAATGACTCAGTTTTCGTTAATGATTTTTGGGTCAGCAGTGACTCTATTTTTGTTGATGATTTTTGTGTCATGAGTGACTTAGTTTTTACTAATGATTTTCTAGGTCAGTAGTGACTTAGTTTTCACTGACGATTTTCTATGTCAGCAACAACTTGTTTTCACTGATGATTTTCTAGGTTAGTAGTGACTCCGTTTTCATTGATGATTTTCTATGTTAGTAGTGACTCAGTTTTCGCTGATAATTTTTATGTCAGTAATGACTTAGTTTTTGTTGATAAAATTTCATTCCAGAAATGATCTAGTCCTCATTGACGATTCCATCATCAGTTTGGCCTAACCCTATTACGAGACTCAAGAATTAAACACTAGGATTTCTGTGGGTAACCTACATTTAAAATTGAGAAAAATGTCTGGATATGATGACTTTCATTGTATGATTATATGATATGTGGAACACTTGAATGTGAACATGTGTATTCTTAAGAAATGTATGGTATTGGTTTATGCGATTACTGAATGCGAATATACTGATTAGTGATCATTTGATGTATCAGGTGGTATGATCAGGATTGGACCTTCAACCGGATGGGGACACCCAACGGGAGGAGCAGGTAGGTGGTCTTCACCATTATTCGTATTTATGTTAAATCTTTACAATGGATTTTATACATATTGTTACTACTCCAACATGGTTGTGTGAGATTACTCATGATATAATTGACTGAATAATATGATTAGCTTCGACTAATGGTATCCATGATGGATAACTGAGATTGAAGAATGTGATTAGCTTTGGCTAATGGTATCCATGACAGATAACCAGGATTGAACAATATGATTAGCTCTGGTTAATAGTATCTACGATGGATAACCAGGATTAAAGAATGTGATTAACTTTTGCTAATGGTATCCATGACGGATAACCGAGATTGAACAATGTGATTAGCTTCGGCTAATAAAACCTATATCGGATAATCAAAATAAAATATTGGGTTTAAATTTGGTTAATAGTATTCAGGTTTGCGAATTGAGGGAGATCGGGGAAAATGTTAACCTCAGACTTAGACCACAAGTTGAATGGTTGAGATGCACGTATAAGATTAATATTAGATGACGGAGTCATTAATGACCTTGCTCTATAAAGTTCACAATAAGAATTTATCTATCCAAGTTAATAGTAAAATGTTCAATCATGTTATGATGTTCATTATTATTACTACTATTTCAAAAATCATTCTTATATTGTAATTGAATTGTAACAAGGACGTCACACAGCTAAGGTGTATAGGACTTTATTCTACGTGTTTTGTTATAAATTATATAATCATGTATTTAGGTGATCTGCATTTTGTATAACAATATAATGACTAGGTATTTACCGATCGACACTTTTGTAAAAGACTTGTAATGACAACTATCTAGAAACAGGGATGTGGACTTATAAATATGAAGACATAATGATATGAATGCATTGTATTGCGTATTCTTTTCTATTAAGATGTTGAATCATGTGATTATACGAGCATTTTGCCATATCGATTAATAATACTCTTAGATTTGATCTATAAATACTATTATGGAAAGTATAAATGGTCCTGATGAATATATATATAATTCTTTCATTTTCGTAGTATTATGAATAGACATCAGATCATGAAATGATATGAAATTCCGAGCTTTACAATATATAATCATATAAACATAGCATCTACTAAGAGGTTAGTGTAGTTGAGTGGTCTGTGACACCAATTTAAGATTTCTTAAGCTAAGATCAAGGTTTGATTCCTTGTACTCTCAAATTTTATTATCTAAAAAACTTAAATAATATTTAGAGGTTGTTATTAGATGGATTTAAACCTAAGACAAGATAGTTCATTTATTAACTACTTACCACTTGACTACAATATATATTTAGTACTTAAGAGCATTATAGTATGTGTGTGTGTAAAATTGGTAGATTGAAGAACAAAACCATATGATATATAAATGGGGGGCTTTTTTATAATTTGTAAAAAATTTCTTCTCTTCGCCTATTCAAGCCAACAACCATTAGAGAAGACCAAAGTTTTCTTCTTCTTTGTTACCTGCAACCTTCACTATAAAGAGAGTTTAGGATGGTAGTTGGTGAAATAAATAAGGACGAGACATCTTAAATTGAAAATAAAATATAAAAAAAGGTTAAAGATTTGAATAGTTGAAGGCTATAGAGAAGCACAGGAAGCTTTGGAGAGGAATGAAAAATTTGAGGAAGAACACCAAAAGATTGTTCATTTATTAACTACTTACCACTTGACTACAATATATATATATTTAGTACTTAGGAGCATTATAGTGTGTGTGTGTGTGTCAATGGTAGATTGAAGAACAAAACCATGGGATATATAAATGGGGGGTATCTTTATAATTTGTATAATATTTCTTTTCTTCGCCTATCCAAGCTGACAACCATTAGAGAAGACAAAGTTTTCTTCTTTTTTTTTGTTACCTGTAACCTTCACTATAAAGAGAGAGTTTAGGATGATAGCTAGTGAAAGCAGTATGGGAGAGACATCTTAAACTAAAAATTAAAAAAAAAGTTGAAGATTTGAAAAGTTAAAGGTTATAGAGAAGCACAAGAAGGTTTTGAGAGGGATGAAAAATTTGAGGAAGAACACCAAAAAAGGGATTAAATAGCTTTAAACTAGATTGGTAAGGTTCCTGCTAGATTAATTCTTGTTGTTTTTAACGCCTATTTTTTTTAAAGGGAATTGGGGAAAATAACTATTTTGATGTTAATATTTTAAACTAACATGGATTAAGTACTAAATAGAGTAAGATTATGAAGGTTATTGAAATAAAAATGTTTGAATTTCTTGTGAATTTATAAGTGTAAGGGTTGTTTTGACTGCCTAAATATGCATGAACAAAGGTTGTTTTGACAACTATGAATTTGTGTGTGTAAAGGTTTTTTAATGGTAAATAATTATATGAAGAAAGGTTGTTGTGACATTCATGAATTTGTATGTGTAAGGGTTCTTTTGATGTTAAAAAATTATATGAATAAAGGTTGTTGTGATAGCCATGAATTTATATGTGTAGGGGTTGTTTTGATGGCCGAAATGTGCATGAACAAAGGTTGTTGTGACAACTGTGAATTTATGGGTGCAAGGGTTGTTTTGATGATCTAAAATGGTACGGGTATGGGTTGTCATGGCAGCCACAAACATGTGAGATTAAGGGCTGCAATGACAGCCAAAGGTGTTTAAATATGGACTATGAAAACAACCATAAATGCATGAAATGATTGACCATCATACCTAAAATTATGAGTGTGTACAAGTAAAAGTTGTCATAAAGTTATTATGTTAAAATTAGGAATGCGTATTAATGATGATATTGATATCTAACATATTTGAATAATAAATTGGAGGGATATATGGCAAGATTGTAAGTCTTTCTAAAAATTGGTTAACTTCTTAGTTTTAAGGAATTTGAGAGGACTTGAGAAATAAACTACAATTAAATTGAATTGCTTTGATATTTTTTCTTAAAGGTTATTGTGCGAAAGAAATTCTAAATATGATTGAGTTAAACTAAGAAGGCAAGTTAGAGAAATTACACTTTGAGTTAATGATTTTGTGAGAATTTGAAAGTTAATGTATGTAGAATTATGAAAAATATAGGTGGCAAATGTTGATGAATGGTATAAATTTCTTGAAATATGTTGTTTGCATACTAATAAGGATACCTCTTGAAAATGTTAAGAGGAGCATCCCATGAAACTGAAGTATTAGGTAGGTGTCTGACACTTGTTCCTTTTAAATTTCTATATTAAATTCTTTTAATTTTGGGTATGTGCATTGTTATGTTATAAATAAGAAAAAGGATACTAGAAAATGTTATATAAGATTGAAATGAAACATTATAGTCTACCATTTTGGACGGAGACTAATGAAATGTTAAAGTCTGTTGTTTTGAACGAAGACTAATGAGGATTGTGAAATCTACCCTTTTGGACGAAGATAAATAAAAGTAGTAAGGTTTGTCTTTGGGTGAAAACAAATGAAATGAATGAGTATCATAGTTGGAAGTCTGAATGTAACTAAAGAATAGTAATGATAAATGCATGATGTTGATATGGATAACATGAGATTAGAATATGGAGAGAAAATAGTGAAATTTTGTATTTAAGTTTGAAATGACTTATGTTTAAGCATTATTAAATATGTATATTGTCTCTCATATTGTTAACATGAAAAAAATTTAGTCCATTATAAAATTATGACATCTTATTCAATACATTAAATATGTGAATGTAGTAAAAAAAAGTTGATTACCTTGTGAAGATTATAGATTTTGGCTTAAATTTGCAAAAACACTCAACAAATACCTTGCAAGAGGATTGCATCAAATGGATATAATATTCTTTCTTTCCCATCATCTCCTTCACAACCAGCGATTCTTATTTTACATCCTTTATAAGTAGATAAGGAATTAAAGAATAAAAATAATAGAATTTCTAAAAAAGGTTTCAATACAAAGAATTTTAATTATGATTTTATTATTGAATATTTTTTTATATAACAGTTTGTCTCTTGCAACAGGACTGTAACTTCTTTTATAGGTCAATAAAAAACCCCTTACTAGGAAGGAAAATTAGAATCTCTAATTAGATAGAAGAAATAAAAACAACATTAAAAATTAAGACTGAAATTTCCAAAAACTGAATAGGAAAATAATAAAACTGAAAAAAATAGCATTTTCTAAGCCTAATTTGAATGTCTTTCTAGTTTTAATAAGTCAATCCAAAATATAACTAGGCTTATAGAACCTTATGAAAAACTTTGAGCTTGATCCAATGGTTAGATAAAAAATTATATATGTTTATGTCAGATCGGTCATTTAGTTTGGTCAAACCTTTTTTTTTGGTTCGGATAAGTCCATCTAGTCCAAAAATGTATTTGCTAGGCTATACATGCATTTCAAATATAATAGATTCATAGTTGATTTATCAAAATCTCCAACATTATCAACACAAAGGTTCTTGACACAAACATGTTGGGTTAGTTAACAAAAAAACTAAAAGGTGTGGTGTTTTTACTATGGTTATAGACTTATTGCATTGTGAATTTTAATAATGTATTTATGGTTTTTTTTTTATTTTACCGGAAGGATTAGTTGTTTTGGAACCCTTTTTAGGTTTTTTATACATTATTGCTCCTAATTGAATTTTTTTTCCCTGATTGAGTTGCAACCACGTCTATTTTTTTCTTTCTTTTTTATGGATACGGAATAGAGAGAGGAGATAAGATGAGAGGAACCAAGTAACCCAAAAAGGGAATAGATTGAGACAAAAGAGAGTAAGGAATTTCGATCCCCTTTAAAGACTTATAGTGAGAAGTAAAGGGTGAGAAGTAGCAAACAACCTCGATTAGAGCAGTCTTAGTATATGTATTGATTGTTTTCCTAATTCTTCATCTCCTTTTCATCATCATGTTTTTTAAGATCTTCACTAATTCTCAACTGTGTTTTTTTTTTCCATGAAGGATTTAAGGGTTTCTCATAAACCAATCTTCATCTCCTTTCGCATCCATTTTGTATTTCTTAATTGCATTTCTTATCAAATTGATTTTAGCATTGTTTCTAAGAAAAAGAAAATCAAAAAAAGAAAAATTGGGGCTAAGTGGACAAAGGGCTGAATTGCAAAACAATAAAAATAAAGGATTAGGATAAAATGGAGTTGCTTAGGGAACAAGTAATTAAAACAGAAAATGACAAAAGTTAAATGGGCTAAAGTGTAAAATAAAACAAATGAGAGACCAAAACAAAATTGAGTTACTCGGGGATAAAATAACTAAAAAGAAGATGATAAAATTTGTGGGCTATAAATAAATGAGTGAATTTTAAAGAAAAGGGGGTTATCACACAAAAAACACTATTAATCATTTTTTCCACTAAAACCCTAACAAAAAACCCTAGCTATCATAGAAAAGAGCCACCATGAAAATGTTTTAGAGAATATGAGCTGAAATAAACATTAGAAGAGCATTATTCATCTTCTCATACATTTCTTCCAAAAAGAACCCTAGCCTTGTCTTTGAAAGTCGAAACTTCTCCTCTTGATTTCTCTTACCTCTTAAATCTATTTTTAACGAAACCACCACCATTCTCTTTTTCTTGAAGCCCTCTATAAAATCCCTTAATCAATTACAATCAATAACCCTTGCATCATCATCAATAAAAAAGAAAGAGAGAACAACCGTCGAAAATTTTATCTTCGATTTCTCTCTCCTTCAACCTTCAAACAAGACGAAACCATCATTATTCTTCTTCCTTTGATGAGAACTACATAGTCATATAAGCTCTATAACCCAACAACCTCTATGTGAGTAGCTAGAGATAGAAAACCAAGACAGTAGTGAGGGAACCCTAACTACTAGACACTTAAAGCGTTAGATTTCCCTCATTGGCTAGTGGTGATATACATTGTCGCTATAAAAAGGAGAAGCAAAGCATGACATACCCTATGAGCCTATCCAAGCATATATCAGATGTCGATGGTGCATTGAATGACGCTCCAAACATGACAGCTCCTAGAACTGTAATGTGCCAACACCACATCTCTTATTCTAGTAATATTTTTCCATTATTCTAGCCCCTTTTAGTCCTCCTCGTCTAGCTTTAGATGTTCCATTTATAACCCTAAATCTCTTTGGAATAATTAACTTATTTTATTGTTGATTTTGATGCGTTTTATGATGAGATTTTAGGATTGTACAATGTTTATCGGATTAATATTTGTGTGTGAATGATGTTGGCCAAGTCCCTTCATCTTACATCTTGTTGTATTGTTTATTTTGATGTGTTTTGTGATGAGATTTTGGGATTGAAAAATGTTTATTGGATTGATATTTGTGTTTGAATGTATTTGGGCGAATCCTTTAATTTTGCATATTGTTTCCTTTCACGTCCTTGGTCATTTCATCATTATCATTGTCGCATGTATGCGGCATTACGACGATCATCCTTTCGATTCGGAATTATCATGGTGATGTGGGTGGAAATGACAAGGAATTCTTGTCTTTTATAAGCAAAATATGGGAATAAGAGTTGCCACTTAGTATTTTGGTTATTACAAAACCTATTTTTCAGCGAGAGTCTAGGTAAGAGGACTAGTTATGCAAGGGGAAAACGTATCATCTCCAATGCTCCCTACCTAAGGTAAGCTGCATTGTTTATTTATCTGATATAAATTAAGATACTATCGTGTTTCTAATTATTGATTTATCTAAGGTTTAAGAAAAATTCTTCCTAGTAAGGAGATCATTCTCTTAACAAGTTAAAACATAATCATTCTAATATCAAAACATAAAAATAAAAGGAATTGTCTTTTTATTCAATATTGAAAATACATATTACATAGCAATTCATAATCCCATATATTAACATAAACAAAACTTTTGGGGTGTTTTTGAAAAATAGGGTAAGTTCTAATGGATAATCATAAATTATTTATGATACTCATTGACTGATTTTTGTATTTTTCAAACCATGATAAAAATGAAATTTTTATTTTTTAAAAAAAACATGCATGAAAATTTTAGAATTTAGTCGTATGCACACAAATAAAAAACATGTTTTTTTGTATTTTTTGAAATAAAGGATTTTTTTTTTAAATTCTAAATGTTTTTTTTTTTTTTGAAATTTGGCCAAAATCAGGTATATTTAATAATAAGTTAGTATTTTATAGTATAAGTCTACAACTCTGATATTAAGTGAAATAATTGGAAAAAAAAAGCCTGAAGGACCCATAAATAAATTCTAAAATGATCCTTGATTGTTTTTAGAATTTTCAGAAAACAATTTGGGGCAAAAGCACAAAAAAAAGAGGAAAGTAAATCTTCCTGGAAAATCATTGGGGCTTATTTGCCAAACATGCCCTTAACTAAAAATCAGAGGCACAAAAATTATTTTAAGGCTGTGTTAGGCAAATACACCTTAAGAACACAAAAAAAACATTTTTTTTTCTTTGGTAAAAACTTGACAAACCAAACATGCCTTTTATAGCACTGGAATGGGCTTGACCTGAAACCCAAGCCCACAAACATAACTCATAACAAAAACAACACGAGCAAATATCAAACAAGAGTTTTTTTTTTCCTTGAATTAGATGAATAACAACGAAGAACACCATTAGAAACATAGAAACATGAGTTCTAAACCAAACCATATATGAAAAATCCAAAGGTATAGAGAGGTTTAAAATCATGCAATGATTAAAAATTTAACATCAATTCATTTCGATTATCACTGAATCATTACAATTTGATTAGAGAATGTTTCAGTTCAAAAACCAAAACTTTAAGATTAAAATATTAAAAAAATATGTTATTGATGCAAAAGAAAACTAGATTATTGGCTAAAGGTGTCATGTGAAGTGTTTAGTGTAAAGAACTGGACCAAAATTAGTCCAAGTCATGGAGCCAAGACAATGTTCTTCCCAAGAACACTACCCAGAAAAATGCAGAAAACTCAGGAAAAACTTATAAAAGACTTCAACCAAGAAATAACACTAAAACTAAAAATAACAACCTCAACCTAGCAACCAAGGTTTAAACATGTTCCTATAATTGCCTTAAACTATCTGACAAAAAAAAAAAGATTAAAAGGAAAACAATAAACACATCTTAGGCTCCCAAAACACCTATATCTATGCATAAGTATTGTTACATTGATTATCTTTCACATTCCTAACCATAAACAACATGCATTTGGCCTAAGTAAGCCCAACAAAACACTAACAATAGTCTAAGAACATCAAAAACAAAACAACAACCAACCTTAAAACATATACTGTTATAAGTCCACGATCTTACTAAAAATATTCATCACCTGCAGTGTTATCAGGAACATCTATGGTAATGGACGGTCAATGCAAAAGATAAGAATGAAAATAAAATTGAAAGGGAGGGGGCGTGCTCATTAAGCTATACCCCCTTATCAAAAATGAAAGCTTGCCTTATCTAATCGTGTTGCCTCCTTGGTCTTTTTCTTTAAGTTGAGATGGTGTATGACAGTGTAGTTGTGTGTCTAAGAGTGGGTAGAGAGCTAGTAATCGTGGTGAGGATGAGTGGTTGAAAGGTTGATGTCCTTCTTACTTTTTTCTCTCATTTCCCTTTTTCTCCACTTATCATAGCTTTTTGCATGATTTTTAAATGTCAATTGGGGTCCTTCAGGGGCTATGAGCTAGACCATTCTCTTCTATTAATGTAGAAGAATCAATCCAAGCCATTTATTAAGGCTAAGGGTCAGGCTTTGTAGTGTTGCAGAGCTGATAGAAAGGGTGCACTAGCAAGTATGACTGGTTAGGGCGTGAGTTTTGGCTTCTTGTAGCAACGCCTTCAGGGCTGCAAAAGAGCTTTTATTTGTCTAGGTAGGAGTACACATGTATGGTGTGAGGGGGTGTGCTTATTGTCTTATTGGGGGAAGAGATAAAGGTGATTTCCGGTTTGGAAGGTGGCAACAAAACCAACCTTCTCAGGTTTTTTAGGGAAGAAGAAGATCTACAGTGGCCAGACGACAGTTTTCTAGGCATTTTTTTTATTTTTTTTGGACTGATCAAAACAACATGGTTTTGAACCAAAACGCACTGTTTCATTTAAATGAAAAGGTGCCTTGGTTACTTAGGGTTCTAAAATTGGGATTTGACCAAAAATAAAATTAGTCCCCGATCTCTTGACTTCTTTTAATGCACCTGTAATTACCTTATAACTTTTAATTTTATGCAATTTTATCTCTACCAAACTGAAGCATCAACCCCGAAGTTCAGCACCTTTTCTATTTTGGTCATTGGTTTTTAATTTATGCAAATCCATCCTCAATTAACCATTTAAATCTTAATTTTCTTTAATTTGGCCCCTGATTACGTTGATTTCAATCCCTGAAGTCTCGTGCATTTTACAAGTTGATCGTTGGTTCTAAATTTCTTAAATTTGCTCCTTAATTGACCTCTAAACTTTGATTTTCTTGCAATTTTGTCCCTGATTTCACCCAATTGAGTTTGTAAAAATTAAATATAGTCTTCTAAAATTTCAATCTTCTCAATTAAGCTTTCAAAGTTAATTTTTCACTAATCAAGTCCCTGTTAAATTAATTTGACCCATTAAAAGTATAATTAAATCCTTGCACTTAATTAAATCTTTTAATTTGACCTAGATTAATTCTTAAACTTAATCAATCCTTTAATTAGGCCCATTATTAAATCACAATGGCCTATTAAAAGTCTAATTAAGCCCTTGAACTTAATTTTTATGTAGATTCATCCAATAATCATTTAGTTTGACCTTGAATCTGTATTGTCTTTTAGTTTTTGATATAAAAGGGTACAATTGGGCTTTCAATTTTTTTCCAAAACTCCAGCTTGGTTCTTTCATGCATTTGAAACCCTTGTCAGCCTGCTCTTGCCATGTTACTAATCTTTTTTTTACTTTTCAATTAAAAAAATGATAATTATTGGGGAAACCTGAAAATTGGGTTATGAGAATACTTAGCGTTGCAACATGTTGTTTTTCTTTATGTATAAACATTGATATATTAAATAATATCTATTGACATGGTCTTTTCATCCTAAATAATAGAAAACCAATGCTCATTCGTACATAAATTTGCATTAGATTTTATAACTTGTTTACAAAACACATTAAGGGTTTGACCCACATTAAAAGACCTATTGGGCCAATATTCTAAACCCATAAAAACCTCATCATTGTTTTCTTACAAATCATGTTAAGAATTTTTTGTTATTCACTCTTAGTATTTAAGGTAAATGAGTCCAATATAAATCTATTGATAATTTATTGATATGACTTCATAGATTAATGGTCACATGTCATGATCAAGGGTACCTATTCATAAACATGTTAATGCATTAATTATTATCGGAAGATAATAGCCGAGGGTGACAAAGATAAATCAAGCCTATGACTCATGTATCATTTGGTACACTGAACAAGGTAGAGCGAATTAATGGACTTGGCTCCTAAGTATGCTTTTGGGAAGATGCTGGCGATTGGCTCAGGACCACCCTTCAAGGTGAAGGGGTCGTGGCTCTTCCGTGGACAAGAGATTCCCCAGTTTGGGATAGATGAGTGTTATGACATGGAGCTATATGAGTGGAAGAAGGTTGACATCACAGACGAGGAACAGAAGGAGCGAGTGAGTCAGATGATCGAAGACCATGAGCTTTTGAGGGGGAGCCTCTATTGGATGCCAAATGCTTCAAGTGATTAGGTTCTACCTGTACTATTAGTTTCAAAGCATAGTTTTCTCCATAATTGCTATTTAAATTCTCTAAATTTTGTCTGTGATTGGTCTTCCCTTTCTTTTTCTTTTTTTTGCTGTGGTCTTTTTGTGACACCAACACCAATACTAGCATGTGATGTAACGCTTTGGGATTGTTTGGATCTTTCACTTGAATTAAGTTATATTCACTTGATTTAAGTTATATTTTATAAATATGTGATATGGGGAGTCATGTACTACAATGTAGTGAAAAGAACTTGCATTATTCTCTCTTTTTAGAGTGTTTTAGTTCATCATCTTTACATTTTTTTTGTTTACGTCTTTATGATTGTTGCTTACTTGCATAGCTGCTTCCAACGTAGTGGGCGACAATCGGAGAAGTTTTGTTAGGATCAAAATCACCCATAGCTCTTCTTTTAAGAAAATTATTATGCAATTGATCTCAAGGGTTGGAATTTAATGAATTTAAACTATTGTTCTGACCATAATTCTTTCAAGTACATTTTTAATTGACTGTAAAGAATGATATAAGGTCTATGGAGATTGCAGAGCTGGCTGCAAATCAACCACCGGTCACATGACATGGCTCTGTCTAGCAGATTCCCATTTGCGATCAGAGATTCCAGAATCCATATTTGTAACTGGAGAATTTGCAGACATTGGATATTTCTCGGAACAAGATCTCTGAGCAATATCCAAGTAGCAAAAGCTTATTAAAATTGAGCTCTTTGCAAATAATTTGACTGGGGAATCCCATCGAAGCTAGCCAGCCTTACACTTATGCAGGAATTTGATGTTTCATCAGTTATATATATATATATATACTTTTCAGGAGAAATCCCTGAGAAACAATTTTTCAGGGGAGTTTCCAGTGAATTTTTTGCCGAATCAATATTTGCTCTGGGAAACCGTTTTTCTGGAGAGTAACTGGATTCTTATGCTGAGTGCAAATCTTCGTGAAGGTTCAGGATAAATAAGAATCAGTTGTCAGGGAAGATTCCAGAGGGGGTTTGGGCATTGCTACTTACCAGTATAATTGATTTCAGTAATAATGACTTCACTGGTAAGGTATCTCCTCATATTAGGTTGTCTAACAGCCAGCAGTTACCATCATTGCATTTGGAAGAGAATTCGTTGACAGGATCCATACCATCATAACTGGGGGGTTGTGTAAGGCTGGGAGACTTGAATCATACTTCAAATTCTCTGAGTGGTCGTATCCCAATTACTTTCTTATTATTATTATTATTATTAACGAGCTCTTTAAACTCTCTGAATATTTCACGAAACAAACTTACTGGTTTGATCCCAGAAAGTTTAGAAAAATCCAAGTTCTATTGATTTGTCTGTAAACCAGTTGTCAGGAAGAGTTCAATCTGTTCTTTTGACAATGGGCGGAGACAGAGCATTTATTGGGAACAAGGAATTCTGTGACGATGAAACTTCCAAAACCATTATATTCAAGGATAAAAGTTTGCTTGGGAAGACAAGGTCAAGAAAAGTTTGGAGATGAGCTGTTCTTGTTCTCAATAATAGCATCTGTGTTGGTTCTTGTTTTAATTGGTATGCTACTAGCGAAACTTCAAGTGTCCTCAAGATGAGATGAAAAATGACTTGAAAGTTAAGAAGGAGATCCGAAATGGAAAATTACTTCATTCCACCATTTAAATATTGATGCAGATGAAATGTGTAATCTGGAAGAAGACAATTTGATTGGGAGTGGGGACACAGGAAAAGTGAATCGCTTGGATTAGAAGAGAAACTGTGGTACAGTAGCTGTAAAGCAACCATGGAAGGGAGATGGTTTGAAGTTTTTTGCGGCAGAAAAGGAGATTTTGAGGAAAATCAGGCATAGGAATATCCTGAAGCTTTATGCTAGTTTACTCAAAGGAGGATCGAGTTTTCTGGTGTTCAAGTACATGCCAAATGGTAACTTATTTCAAGCACTTCACAGACGGATCAAAGATTTGTATCAGAGGTACAAGATTGCTCTGGGAGACGCAAAAGGAATTGCATATCTGCACGATGATGGTTCCCCACCTATTATTCATAGAGATATCAAGTCGAGCGACATTTTACTTGATGAGGATATGAACCAAAAATTGCTGACTTTGGGATTGCGAAACTTGCAGAAATGTCCCTTAAGGGGTGTGATAGTAGCTCATTTGCTGGCACTCATGGCTATATTGTTCCTGGAGAGTCTGAAACTACTTTTTCTGCAAGACTGTTGCTTGATATCAATACTATCTCATGGAAATATCATATTTTCTTACCCTATGTTGATAATTACTGCTAATTTCTTTTGTGAAATCTTATGATGCTGCTATTATGTTCTTCCTTTAAGAGCTGCAAACTTATTTAACATATTATGATGCTCAATTCTGTTTTGGCAATTGCATTCCTTTGAAATGAAGTGTTCTAATCCATGCACTGATACCTTAATGCAGAGATGGCATACACGATTAAAGTCACTGAAAAGAGTGATGTATATAGTTTTGGTGTTGTACTACTAAAGCCCATCGACAAGGAATATGGAGAAGGGGGATACATTGTCTACTGGGTTTAACTCATGTCCATGACCGTGAAAATGTCCTCAAGGTTCTCGGTGAGGAAATGGCTTCCGATTCTGTCCAAGAAGACATGATCAAAGTCTTGAAGATTGCTGACCTTTGCACGACCAAGCTGGTATTGAAGATGCTCGTTGATGCTGATTCTTGTGCTTACAGGTCTCCTGATAACAGTTTTGACAAAAATGACAAGCTTTTCTCCAGTAATTTCCCTTTTTTAGCAGCGGTATATCTCCAGGTCTTCATCAACTGTGGCCAAATTTGGAGAAAATATATTTGTAGTGCTAGATGATGCTGGTTTATGAAAAGCATTTTGATGTTGTCTAATTGAGCGCTTGGAGTTGTTATTTTGTGATCTAATCCATAGGTATTTGGAAGCTTAAGTAATTTTTAATTATCATTTGCTCTAACTTTTGCTTGTTTTCGGTGTGAATTGCATCCATCTCTCTGCTGGACACAGTTATGTTACCACATGAACATGATTATTGCATTCACAAGATCTACTCATGAATTGGAGAACAGGTAAGATCTGTAAGCCCGAGACTGCTTCAAACACAATTTAGCTGTAAATGGACCCTATATTGTTAACCAGCCCAGCAAGCAACTCCACCAACATAAACAAGCTTTGGTTCTGCACTTGTGCTGCCATTTTTTTTGTTTTCGGTTCTATGGAGAGAGGATTGCACGCGCCATCACAAGAAGTTATCCAATTATATACTACACAGTGGAATCTAAGATTTGAATCTCTTCCAGCATCGGGCAAGCTGGCCCCTCACGTTATTGTGCCACCAACATACTGTGTCCCAGCCTCTCAAACACATGAATTTTGACTACGCGGAGCAGTCATATGGAATGAAGTGGGGATAACACTGACTATTCTTGGGCGCTAATTGTCCAATTACGGGCCTAATGCAAGACTGGACTGCATTGGATACGCAAGAACGTTCCTTGTTACTCTTGTAAGAGTAGGTTCATATCCACTGAGCACGGTTGGCTTCCTTGATTTAGGTTTTTTGAGAGATTCCATGCGTGGGGTCCGTAGGACTTTTGGCACCATGGGAAATTTCCCACGTAAATACACCTATGACTGAGTCATCCTTGGAGATGGGCAAGCCTGATGGGTGAGGGTCGAGATTTAAGAAGCTTGTTCGCAATTCACAAGGGATGCTTGAGATTGAAATGACTTTGAGCTTAAAGATTCTCGGTGAAGAGCTTCTGGGTGTTTGAGAATGAACTGAGTTTGTTTAGCTACAAAGAAAAATGTCTGAAATCCCAATCGTCTCGTGTCTCTCTTATTGTATAATACCATAATTTAGACCATTTGGTTCGCTAAATTGGTTGTTTTGTTTACTGTACATTCTACCGGAATCCATTGATAATTCTTGTAAGTGGACGTAGGCCATTTGAGAACACCTATACCGGGATTGCATTAGTTGGGATTGTAGAGAGTGAATTAAATATATATTTTATGATTATGGTTTTGTTGTATACAATGAATTAGTTCATTTGATAGACTATGACAATTCATGATGGGTTATTCATGATGACGGAAACACAGATAAAAAAATAGCAAGTTAGAAAAACAAAATTTAAGTTAAATAGGGTTATTATACATAACTTTAATTTATAATTTTATTTTTAAAAATAAAATTTTAATATATTTTAATTATTTTAATTTCAATCTTGTGAATATCCAATAAAAAATTTCTAACTCTTTACATGCTCAACCTTTTCATTATATCAACAACATGCTTGATCTTCCTAATAATAAAACAAATCTTAAAGTTACGAGAAGATTTAGAAGTCTGCTTCACAACTTTTATCTAAAATACAAGAACATTAACTTTAACCCTATCAATTCTAAAATTCTCCTAAAACACATGTGATATATGTCCTTTACAATGTGCTTCGTCAAAAATCACCTCTAGAACCACATCTAATTTGGTTCTCTTCTCATAATCATCACAAACCAATAATTTTACATCTAAATATTCTACTTTAGCATTATCTTCATAATCCTCTTTAAATTTTGATGGTTGATTCAAATCCACAAAGAAAATAGAATTATAAAAACTTTCAGTTTGAACACCAATTTCATCTAGATCAAGAAGTTGCTTCCTCTACTCATGTCTCTGAAACGGGTTCTCGACATTAGTCATCGATCTATGATCACTCGATCCCTGGGCTCCTCACCTCCATCAACTAATGGGTTAATTTTGCAATATGTGCATGCATGTCTTTTATTACCAGTTCTTGAACATCTCTTTTCAATTTTATAATCTGTCTCTACATGTTTTCTATTACCAGTTTTTGAATGTCTCTTTCTTGAGAGGAAATCTCTTCATCCTTACCTACATGAGTGCATCATGTTCTAATACCTCTTATTCCGACACCCAACCAAATAACAAATGGGATTTTTAGGCTTTGATACTAACTAATGTTAATAGAAACACAAACAAGAACACAAGAAGTTCAAATTGAAGCCTATTAGGGTTGTCACACAAAATCCTAATTTTGAATTTTATTTTTAGGAATACAATTTTGTTATGTTCAGGTGAAATACAAGCTAAACGACCCTATTTATACTAGTCTAGAGTTTACCTTGAAGAGAAAAAAAATCTCAATCAATAATTGTTGAATTATTTTAAGGATTCCTAAACTAGAAAGGAAAAAAAATTATCAATTCTAATATTTGATTTTATAAACTAAGTAGACTAAAATAATAATAAAACATCATAAAGGAAAATATTTTCTTACTATATAGAAAATAATAATAACTAAGAAAAATATTTTTTTAAAAAAAATAATCTTATATACACAATTACATAAATCTTTTAGGTTTAAGCATATTCTATAATTATTAGTTGTATTATAACAACCTTAATCTCATATATATCATCTTAGACAATATTAGTTTATAAGCTCATGCTACATTGTGGGGTACCTAAAGTTTTTAAATCATAATTGTTTTTAGGTCTCAGAAATTTTTTTGACATTGTTATTAAACCAAAAAAATACACTCGTTTCCAATTTTTTTTCATAAAGATAAATTTTTGTATTAAGATATCTCATGTTTATGTTATATAACACAATGTTTTTAACTAGAAGCATTATTTCTATTTAAAAATATATTTTATGATTGTTAAAGCAAGTTAACATAAAATTTGAAAATAGGATGTGTTTATATTTTGTATGATTGAAAGTTAAAAAAAAATCATAAATATGATAAAACCATGTTTAAAATTTATTTAAACATTTTAATAATAAAAAACAATTTCAATCAAATTCTCAAAAAGAATTTATTATTAGTATTATTATTTTTATATGAGTTACATAATAATTGAAAAAAATTGTTAAAAATCAAATACAAAAATTATAATAGTATTTAAAATTCATGTCAAAATTGAATAGTAAGTGAATCTAGTAAATTGTTTTTGAAGTATAAAAAAACCAAAGAAGAAAGGAAAATAAACAAGTAAACAAACGGTCAGGTCTAGAGCTTGGTCCTTGTGTGCATAGCGAGTTAGACTCACATGTTTGGCCTAACTTGAATTTCTTTTTATCAAAGGGATGGATGACATGTCGTCTGCGCCTTATTTTTTGAAAAAAAAAATATTGTCTATCACAATTTTTATTAAACGATTAAAAAAATATATTAAGGTTTCTCACTATTTATTTAAGCATTTAAGCACCATAAGAAACCCTAGTTCTTTTAGAGTGTTTAGGTAATTAGCATTTCTTTCTTGTATTATTATTTCAAGTAATTTGTTTTTTAAAATAAACTTTGTTTGAAAATATAAATTTGGTAATAAAAAATATTAAGTAATAAAATCTTAAATTAGGGTTTCTATGTGATCTCTTTTTTGATAGAATTATATGTTCTTGTGCTTGTTGTCTTTCTTATATTGTTTCATCTGCATCAGTTGGTATCGGAGCCTAATAATCTCAAGTTATTACTTATTGTGTGTTGCAATCCCATGTTAATTTATTTGCTTTGTGTTATAAAATAACCATGGCTGGAAGAGGTTATGAATTAGAACATGTTAAGGTAAGAGGGAATGAGGAGGTTCCCTCTTAGGAGAGTTTAATCCAAAAGTTGGTGATAAAAGACATGTAGATATAAATATGGTGATAGATGGATATGGTGATATAAGACATGTAGAGATAAATTGCAAAATTAATCTACTAGTTGGCAGACATGAGAAGTCTAAGGGATCTTGAGAGGACTAATTGTAGATCTAAAACTGGTTTGGAAAACCCGTTTCAAAAGCATAAGCAGAAGAGACTGCTTCTTGATCAATATGAGTATCATGGATATTTTGATAATCTTGTTTATAACGAGATAGATGTAGATTGATATTCTCCATCAATTTATGATGTTTATTTTGATGATGGTTATGTTTTCTAATGATATCATAAATAATGACAATAATAGTAGTGATAATATCATTGATGGTGTTCTTATTGATAAGATATAGGTGAGTGCAAATAAAATATGAAAAGTGCTTAACAAAATAAATTTGTTGATTTAAACTACATTGATCTTTTTTTAATACAAGGTTAATGTTATCACAAAGGTAGATGTGTTAAAGGGTTATATGGACACAATATATATTGATGAAGCAATTTTAAGGTTTGCAATTTATTACTTTATAAGCCAATGAAAAAGAAATAATATGTCAATTGTTGTTTTTTTATATAAATTTTAAGATGAAGAGACAAGAATTGATATCTAAAATTATTATATACTTGAAGAGAAGAAAGAAAAGAGTTGAAGAGTTTTTTATTGGATATCCATAAGATCTAGGCAATTTGAACTCGATGATTACTTTTTTTTTTACCCGGGAAGATTGAAGCATGAGATTTTTTTTCCTAATTTGTAGTCTTATATTATTACATATAGTTTTTTATTTGACTATTGGATTGTGCTAAAATTTAACTAGAAAAATCTAGAGGCCTTGTTTTGTATATGGTTAAAATTTTATAATAATAGGAGTTTGGTAAGGCCTTCTAGTAATACCTATAAATTACTAGTCAAGATTTTTTTTTATTTTCCTAGTTATTCTAGAACTCTTTTTTCTATTTAGATTAGAACTCTTTTATTATTATTTCTTTATCTTCATTTAATATTATCTATCGAAGTTTGTTTACGACTTATATTACTTTTCCTTTATTTTTAGATTTTCCTTATTGGTTTAGGTAAGTATGTAGGTTGATTTAAAGAGTTATAAACCTCCTAAAGAGATAGATTATCTAAATAGAAAATATTAAGTAATAATTTTTTTTTATTAGGGTTTCTATGTGATCCCTTTTTCATCTGAATTTTATGTTCTTGTGTTTGTTGTCTTTTTTATGTTGCTTTTGTTTGCATCAATTAGTATCAGAGTCTAACCATCTCAGGTTATGTTGTGTGTTGCAATCCCATATTGTTTTGTTTGCTTTATGCAACTAAATAACTATGACTAGAAGAGGTCACAAAGCCAAACGTGTTCAGGTAAAAAAGGAGGTTCTACCTTAAAAGAGAAATATTCAAGAGGTGGTGAAAGACATGTAGATACAAATAGCAAAATTAACCCATCAGTTGGTGGAGATGAGGAGCTCATGGAATTATGAGAAGAGTGATCACAAATCCATAGCTACTTTTGAAAACACATTTCAAAATCATGAGTAAAAAAGGTAGCTTTTTAATCGAGATGACTATCATGTTGATGAGATGGATGTAGATTGGTATTCTCTACCAATTTATGATGTTCATTTTGATGATAATTATGTTGATGATGATATCATACATAATGATAGTATTGGTAGTGATGATATCATTGATGGTATCTTTGTTGATAAGATAAAGGCTGAATGCAAAGAAAACATAGAAAGTGCTTAACCAAAGAAGTTTGATGATTTAAATTATATTGATCCTTTTAATTACAAGGTTAATGTTATTACAAATGTAGATGTGTTAAAGGTTATATGGAAACAACAAATGCTGATGGAAAAAATTTGAGGTTTGCAATTTATTACTCTAGAAGCCAACAAAAAAAATATATATATATGCCAAATGTTAATTTTTATACAGATTTTAAGATTAAAGTACTCAAGTTTGATGTCTAAAATTATTATATACTTAAATAGAAAGGAAAAAAAAAGGTTGGAAAGTATTTATTGGACATCCATGAGATGGAGGCAATTTAAACTCAATGACAAGTTTTTTCTAGCCCAAGAAAACTAATGGAGGAGATTAATTTTTTCCTAATGCATAGACTTATGTTATTGAGTATAGTTTATTATTCAACCATTAAATCAGACAAAAATTTTACTTTAAATGCCTTGTTTTCTAAAAGATTGAAATTTCATAGCAATTGATGTTTGGAAAGACCTTTCAATAATGTCAAATTACTAGTC
>Ga0307517_10003637_pt1 | contig 23961 bp, 18 predicted proteins | sample 23_EM_MG_FD_194515 | JGI IMG/M metagenome (GOLD analysis project Ga0307517, IMG submission 194515) | Populus trichocarpa ectomycorrhiza microbial communities from riparian zone in the Pacific Northwest, United States - 23_EM | ecosystem: Host-associated > Plants > Roots > Unclassified | place...
ATTTTTTATTATTAATTGAAACCTTCATATTCTGATTCTCCATATTTAAAAGTACTTTCTAAGAAATTTTCAATGTGTTATCACTACTATTTATGCAGATACTAAAATAGACATTTGATTTTCCAGTGGTTGCCATGGTGAGCCGCATCCCAGTGATGAGCCGTTAATAGGTGAATGACGTTACAACTTCAGCAATATCTGCAATTATGGGATCTCTGAATAACACTAGTGGTAAGTCGATAGTAGGAAGCGGAATAAGCTTTCTACTCTATTTTTATTTTATTTTAAAATTCTTTGAGCTGGGGTCAATTTGTTGCAAGGAGGGGTTGATCAGGTTCAGGGTGGATGCGAACTTCTTAAGCTGGGGAGCACACAACTGTGATCCCCCGAAATACCATAATGAATAGTTATGCTCCCTGCTAGAAGTTTGGGTGAGTGGATATGGTATGTTAAGCCAGGATCCCCGGGTAGCGACGGTCGGATCGCGCCTTCCTGCGCCTTGGAGAGATTCCCCTGTTCTTGCTTCCACTCTGCATGTCGATTCTAAGTGTTTCAATATCGTACTCAGGTGGCAGACTCAGCACTGTGCAAGAACAACAAAACGATATAGAAATACAGTCGCACCTCGCTGTCCCGGAACTCATAGAACCGGATTCCCCGCTGAGCCGTAGAAATTCTCTAGACGCGTTGACATCCTATATAACAGCTCCCGCTGAACCGGAAAATAAGGATATTCGGATTCGTATGATATCTCCAGGCGAGCTACTCCTGCTCTCACACAATTTGGTTCTGCTGAACCAGATATTAATGGTAGACTTAGAAGCCCTATTCCTAAAAAGGAATAAAAGAGGAGAAGTGAAAGGGTAAGTTAGTGGGTTTTCGTCAAGTTTTTTTTCCACCTCGAGCAGTTTAATAGTGTAGTGGTATAAAAATAAGACAGGAAGGTTTATTGATATTGAGGTTGAGTGCAGATATAATTGGATTAACAGTGAGAAAGACAATGGTGAAGAAGGGGAAGCTGGTAATACTACTAGTACCTGTGTCTCAACCAAATGGACAACTGGGAATATCAATACCGTAAAAACTCGTGAAATCCACTATCTCCGTAGGGGCCTTATCTCCATGACAAGGTTAAGCGAAGCTGGATAGGAAAAATGTGTGACCGGCTGTCATTCCGAAATTATATGCTGTGCACAGACGATATAAAAACTTAAAATTGAGTCAGCCTTCCTTGAAGAAGCCCGAGAACAGCAAAGCGCTGACTATTCCCGTGATGTATATGGTGCGACTCTTGTAATTAATTAGTTTTAAATTTTCAAGTTCTGGTATTCAAAAAGTATAGGAAATGAGAATACAAAATGACTGGAAGCCAATCCTGGAGAATGAGAACTTACCTTAGACATGATTCACACAATATATAGAGTCAGTGTTCCCAACGGGCCAGGCCGATGGTAGGCCGGCCTATAGGCCGTAGGCCGGGCTAAGGCAGGCCGCTCCGGAAGACAGCCTAGGCCCATATAGGCCGAATTCGATCGGCCTACGAAAGCCTATCAGGCCTGATAGGCGCCTATAGGCCCGGAGATTAGCGTTGAGAACAGATTGCGTTAGGGGTATTCAACCCCCCCACCCCCCACCCCTCTTCCGAGTTTATCGCCTGTGATTTTTTTTCCTCCTTTACCTTCGGCTATTATGATACTTCTTAATTAATCATTAATTCAACTAATTAATTCACTACCTCTAGTATTCTTTTGTGTTTTTTTTGCTAATAAGCGAAACCGTTACTTTATTTTTAATCATATTCCGTGATTGGGAAACATTTACCGTGAATTTTGCTGTTGACACAGAGCAGCCGCTCACTATGAGTGGGTCGGCCGAAGCGGTATAGGCCGGCCTAGGCTATATAGGCCAGGCCGGCCTATCAGGCAGCCGGGAAAAAGCCTATATGGCCTATAGGCGGGCTCGGCCAGGCCAGGCTCAGGCTTAAACAGGCCTGCAGGCTCGGGCCAGGCTAGATCCGAGAGAATTTCGACAGGCCGGGCCCGGCTTTACCGAAGCCTGGCCGGCCTGGCCCGTTGGGAACACTGTATAGAGTGGAGGAATTTAGGACGCGAGGAGGGGAAGGAGAATGTTCTGTATCTAAGATCAAATGCGAATGTCAGGTGACTTCTATTTTCATTTCCTTTGTTTTAACTATTTTGATTGTGAGAAAACTTTCTCGAGATGCCACCAATTCAGAGACCGAAGACAAGACGAGGCCCTAAGCCAAAAACCATAGGTCAATAAAAGCTTTCTGAGCATATATTGAAACCGGTCATATACCCAGAGCGAACCTACACTCAGCGACAAAGAATTGGGGTTCTGGTATTCCTTGAACACTACCGAATTCCCTGTGCGCAAGGGAATAAATCCCGAAAGCCAAGCCAACAAGAAGCCGCTAAAATCTACGGAGTACCACAGCCTACTATTAGTGATTGGGTTCGTAAAAAAGAGGAGATAGAGGGAGTGGGGGAGAATGCCCTTGTGCGGACAGAGGCATCGGAGAGTAATAGCCACTGCAGGTGGCCAGAGCTTGAGGCCAAGCTCTATGAGCATTTCATCAAGTGGAGGGAGAAGGGAAGGATAGTGAGAAGGGGGTGGTTTCGGGTTCAAGCCAGGTTTCGGTTTCGCGAGCTATATCCCACAGTTAGTTCAAGTATATTCCATTTGAGTAATGGGTGGTTTCGGGGGTTCCTGGGATGATATTGAATTAGTTTGCGCAGTGTGACGAAGAAAGCCCAGAAGGGTCCAGAAGAATACCAGTGATCGGTGGTCAAATAGCTGCAACTCAATCGACGGAATGCACAACCCAAATCGGATATCTTCTTCGATATTGTTCTTCGCCATCTCGTTGCCCGGTTTGACCTATCCAACATCTGTAATTTAGATGAGACATCAATCCCTTACAAATACCTTGAGGGGAAAACTTACCATATGATGGGGGCAACTACAGTTTGGGCCAAGTCATCACAGAGTGGGTGGGACAAGCGACACGCATCGCCGGTGTTGTGTGTTTTCGCTCATGGGGTGGTACGAGCGCTCCCAAAGATCATCTTTCGCAGGAAAGGAAAGAGGCTAGGAAAGGAAAAGCAAGAGTATCATTCTGGTGTATTGGTAGAATTTAATGATAAAGCCTACATGAATGATAAGTTATTCTTAAGCTATATACACAATCATCTTGTTCCTGTTCTTGGTGGAAGACCAACCCTATTCGCCATCGACTTGATGGGATCACACAAGACTCCTGCAGTTGTCAAGCTATGATCACACAACATCACTCCCTCTCTCATTCTTGGTGGCTGTACAAGCCTCGTTCAGCCCCTTGAGGTACCGATTAACAAGCCGTTTAAAGACCTCATGCGCGAGCACACGGACGAGGCCATCTTCAGTGCAGAAACTATCGAAACCTTTCACAAATGGACTGTTAGCCAGCGACGTATACTTACCACCCAGTGTATGGGGGATGTTTTTTACAAATTTCATGCTGGAAAAGCAGAAATGATTCGGAGGATTTTTCGGAAGGTTGGGCTGTCACTTCCCATTGATGGGAGAGTGGACATAGAGTTCGTTACGGGGCGGACGGGGCCCCGAAAAACGCGGGCCCCCGGCCCTTTTCCCCGGCCCGCCCCACTCAACGGCCTGGGGCGGGGTGTCTTTTTTGCCATTCCCTGCCCTTGTCCCCGCTCAGGCCCCCGCCCCACCCATACCCCAGATGGGTTCCTGTTAAAAATAGGTGGTAACAAATGGGGCCCGTCCAGGGAATGAGTGCGGGTGGGCCCCGGACGGGGGCGGGGCGGGGATTATCCGAAACATACCCCCCCGGCCCCGTGTAACGGCGGGGTCTGGCGAGTGAAAACCCGCCCCGCCCCGCCCCGTAACGAACACTAAGTGGACAAAGAGTTGGATATCAAGGGCTTTCTAGGTCTTCAGATTGGGGATTGGAGGAATGATGTGGGAGTTGCCCCAGCGGAGGCGGACATCTTGGATACGAATGATGAGAATGAGGATATTGAATCTGTTGTAGATAGTTCCTAATTTACACAGTTTGATCTTTTGTCGTCTACCTTACTTAACATGATGTTGAACATCTGAGACATTCTAGCATGCGAATGGAAATCCTTTCCTAATATGGCAGGCTAAGGTATTGCGTACCCCCTGCAAATCGCACGCCATAGACCCTACGGAGATAGTGGATTTCTCGAGTTTTTACGGTACTGCCTATGAACGATTGTTAAGATAGATACATTTTGCACAACTTTTATCTCGAGAGATTATGAAATAAATATCTTATGCATCTCTCCACTATTCCGGATTTCCCGCTGATCCGGACAAAATTCCTGGATTTTGGCCATCCGGGATAGCGAGGTTCAACCTATTTTGCATTCATGCTACCTACGACTAACTAAATAGTATGTGAGGCGTCCCGGGACACCCCCCCTGGGCCTGGGCCCCCTGTACAAGGAAATCCACCGCGTCCGCCGCATGCCTACCACTATCAACCCCTCGCCTGACCTAACATATGAAACTCCCCCCCCGACTTCCTCTCCCCCTCAACAAATCTTTTCCCACTAACAAAGGAAACCTATCCCGTCATCTCCATGCCCAATAGTCGTGTACCAAGTAAATCCTCCACATATAAAACCTATCCCGTCACCCCTGTGCCCAATAGTCGTGTACTTTATGAAATAAATCCTACTTCAACAAAGGAAACCCATACCTGCCCCTCCGGGCCCTATGGTCATGTACGTTAAGAAATCCTTAAACAAAGAAAACCCACTTCCTGCATCTCTATGCCCCGGTGGTCGTGTACCTAAAGAAATACTTCTGCTAGTCATTATGCCCACTAGCCACCGGGCCCGCCACTCCTGTCCTAGTCCCTGCGTCACCGGGACTGCCTCTCTTCTTGCCTCCCCTCGTGTATCCCGGGAGGTGTGTTCTGGCGTGTTTGTCCCGTGCCACTTTATTGGCCTGGACTGCTTTGCCTCAGATCTCGCATGCGGTATGCTTTCTTATGTTTTTAGCCGGGGTGCTGGGGAGTCGTTGACTCGGTTGTGATGTGGGGATATTGATGGTGGCCCCAGCTGTTTGACGTCTGTAGGCGGCCCTGTCTTCCGCCTTGGATTCGACGGCGTTCCTCAGGCTTTTGGGCCAGCTCTCGATCCACCCGACCAGTCGTACAATAGTCTTGTTGCTATGAAGTTGCAAGTTGGTGTGCGGGACTACGCCGCAGAAGCTGAAGAGGTGTTCGGGGGTGATAATGTCTCTTGTGCACTCGCATTCGCGTCTTTCTCCGTTCGCTTTTTGGTAGGGCCACCCTGCGGTGGCCCTTAGGGCTATTACCTCACGGAGGTGCTGTCTTGTTATTCCTCGCAGATGTTTGTACGAGGCCCTTGGTTTGCCTTTGTACCTGATATCGGCCTGGTCGATTCGCTCTTTCCAGAGGTGTCGGATGTTTTCTTTGATCCTGTCTTTTCCTGTTTTCTGGTCTGTGGCGTATTCGATTACCGGTACGATGCCCGAGTCCTGAAGCCACCTCTTGGTCATGTTTGTGTCCCTGCCAACGAATTTGGCCCTTAGGGCTAGGGCGTTGAGCCTCCCCAGGGCCAGGAGGTCCAGTGGGGGTATGCCTGTTTCGGTCTGGATCGCGATCGTTGGTACCTTGAGCTCTATCCCGTATGCTGTGCGGACTATCTTGTTTAGCGCGACTTGTGCCTCGGCTATCATTGCCTTGTTTTTCCATACTTCGATGCCGTAGGTGAGTTGTGGGAGTACCAGCCCCTTGACGAGTCTGTGGGTGCACCATGCGTTAAGCCCACCAACCTGGTATCTGCTTGTCATGGCCTTGATGCCGTGGCCGGTGTTTGTGGCCTTTGCTATCCAATGTTTCATGTGCTGTTTCCACTTCCAGTCCTCGCTGATGATGAATCCCAACCATCTCATGGTCTCTTGTTTGCCGAGGGGGGTCCCTTCGACGTTGGGCAGGAGGTGTTGGTTCTTTTTTGTGTGGAGCTGTATATATTCTCCCTTTTGCTTGGAGAACTTGTAGCCCGCTGCTGATGCCTTGGTCGTGAGTTGGTCCAAGAGTTCCTGGTGGGATTCTTGTCCTTCCCTCTTGTCTTCGTATGCCGTCGCCACCAGTATGTCGTCGACGTATGACAATATATCGGATTCCGCCGTGGTGGATGTCTTGGTTTCACTGTCCACGACGTCCTTAATGCTTATGAGGAATAAAATGGGGGACAGCGGGGATCCCTGTGGGGTGCCTAGGTCCGTGCCGAAGGCTCTTGACGTTCTCCCGTTGAATCGGTATGCTGTTTGCCTGTTGTGTCCCCAGTTTTCGATCCACTGTGCCAGGTGGGAGCTGTGTTCTCTTATCTTGTTGCATGTGCGGTTGAGGTTGAGGTGGTCGAAACCCCCTTCGACGTCCAGGGCTGAGAGGCAGATATTTCTTCCCTTGTTCTTCTCGACGAAGTCGTTTAGGGCTTGTATGGCGTCTGTGGTGCCGTTGCTCTTTCTTCCTCCGAACATGCGGGGGCTTAGGAGGCGGAGGTCAGCCAGCTTGGCCACTATCACTCTCTCCAAAATCTTCGAAAGGATGGATTGGAGTTGAATCGGTCGCCAGCTTTTTGCCTGTCTGTAGGAGTTCTTTTTTGCCTTCCTTATGAGGATCGTGGTGCTCGTTTTCCAGCTGTCTGGTATCCCTTCGGTGTATGCTCTGTTCATCATTTTGAGGAAGAGGTTTTCTTTCGCCTTTCTGAGCTCTCGTATGATTCTTGTGGGAATGTCGTCCGGTCCGGTTGCCGCTCCATTTGGTGAGGCTTTTATGGCTTTGTCGAGCTCTGCTATGGTGATCTTACTGGAGGTCGTGGTGGGTTTGCACGAGGTAGGTCGTCTGCGTTCCCCCCCATATAGGGCCCTTTGTAGTTCTTCCGCTATGTGAGGGTGTTCGGTGGCGTCGGTACCGTCGGGTCTTGTGAGGGCTGGGATGGGTCTCTTTGTTGTCATGGGTTTGACGCTTCTGAAGCATTCTGGGTCCGTTTCTTCCTGTAGGCTTTTGGCATTGGCTTCTATTTTTGCTTTAGCTATTGCCTGTCTATAGGACTTTATCATCGTTGGTAGCATGGCGTTCTGGGGTATTTTCTTTCGTTCCCTTTTGATCTTGCTCCTCATGGTTTCCAGGTCTTTGTTCAAGAATGCCTTTGCGTTGGGCCTAGCTCTGGGGGTGTGCTTGTGGATGATCCTAGTAAGTTCCTTTTGAATCTTGTCCGGGTCCGTGATTCTTTCGTCCAGGAAGAGTAGCTCGGTCTTTATCTTTTCCCAGTCTGCTTTGTCGTAACGTAGCGCTGGTTCTTGGGATTTTCTCCATACTATACCGATTTTGATTTTTAGGGCCTTGTGTTGGGCTGACGATATGTCAATGGTGTTGGCCTTGCAGGGTGTACTTGGGTCTGATATGGCCAGGTCGATTGTGGTACCACCTTGCGCGTTCCGATTGGTGGGCATGGTGATTACGTGCCGGTTTCTAATTTCCATGTTTCTTGATTGTAACCACCGGTTCAGTTTTAGCCCTTCCGCATTTGATCCTGCTGACCAGTTCCTGTGTTTAGCATTTAGGTCCCCGATGACGACATTTCTGCCCCCTACGTGCCATTCGTTTTTGGTATCCCAGTCGTGTCTGTTGGGTCTCTGGTAGCCGAAGGTGATTTCTGTCCCCGCGCTCCATAGGGTGATGTATTGTGTGGTTATCCGTCCGATGACAAACATACCAACATATTCGTTTCTAATATAAACGGCACAGCCGTATTTAGCCGCTTTTGTGTCAGCGTAACAAGTGAAGCCTTTCATATCCATCCAATCTTCATTTTCTAGGGGGCACTCTGCTAGTGCTATAATCTTTGGTTTAAGTTTCAGGGAGGACTTAAGTAACTCTGTGACCACATTCATCGACCCGCCGACGTTGTGGAAAATAACATCCGTGGTCGCCATAATTAATTATGGGGGGTGGGGTTGGCCGGCCCTGCCGGTGCTTTGCCTTTTTCGGCGGTGGTGGGGCTGCGGGCCCTGGTCCTTGTGGGGCAGTGTCTGTCTCCGGTAAAGTGAGATGTTTCATCGCAGTTCACACATCTCCTAATGGTGTGAGAACATGGTTTTCCTTTGCCCGCCGTGCAGTATAGGGAGCTGCACATGTGGTCCTTGGTGTGATGTTGGTTGCCGCAGTACTTGCAGATTGAGGGCATTCTGCAATGGGCCCCATGGTGTCCGTATTGTAGGCATCTCTCGCAGTGGGTCGAAGCGTCCTTGCGGATGTATTTTCGGAAGCTACACCTCGATCCGTAGACTGCCATTGCCGGGTGGGGTTTTTTGAGCTCAGTCAGAAGCCATTCGTTGGCCTCTACCGCCACGATTATGGAGGACTTCTCCTTGTTTTCGGCCTCTAGAGCCGATACGGACTTGATCCATTTGGGTCTGTCCATGAGCCTGAGTTCAGGGTTGAAGGCTGTGAGTTCGTTTTCCAGCTCAGTCCATGCCGGGGCGTCGATGTTCCATTCTTCGGTGGTCCAGTGTCTGTTCCCTGTGGTTGCTAGGGGGATACTGTTTACAACTATGTTGACGGTGGGGGTGTCGAGGCCGATGTTGAACCCGAAAATACCAATATCATTGAGGGCTTTCGTTATGCCCCTGATGTTTGCCAGGGCAGGTTCCGCTGGCAGGTCTCCGACGGTGGTGAGTACCAAGTCGTCGTTCCTATTGTATTCCGCGAATGCGAACTTGGTGGTGTTCGACGCACTGTTGATCGCGTCTCTTATCTTTGCCGGTGTGCAGTCGCTAGCCCCTACTCTTCTTCCTTTTTCCACAGACTTAACAAGTAGTCTGCGCTGTCTGGCATGTGGGGTGGATGGGGCGGAGGGGGCGTTCTTCCTTCCGACTCCAGGGGCTGGGGACACGTTCTTTTTCCTGGTCTGTACCAGTTTGAAACCGTCCGTGTTAATGCCGGCCGCAGCGATGGCGGACCAGGCTTCCTTCTTCTTCTCCTCGGCGTTCTCCATGTCTTTTCCAGGGGCAGGGGAGGCAGCGGGGTTCCGGACTGGAACTAGGGTTGGCTTTGGGGCAGGGGGTTTGGGGTTCTGGGCACGGGGGGGGGGGTTGCTTTGTCTGGGGGTTTGTGGGTTTCTGGCCCTAGTGACGGAGGCGATAATGCGTGCCTCCATTTCCATCATCTTCTTTTCCATGCTGTCCTCAAGGACAGCCATGTAGTTGATGAGGTCTTTGCGGGTGGCCGCGCCGTTGAGGAAGTCTTCTGAGAGTCCGGTATTTTCCGGGGTTGCTCCTTCCTTGTCCAGGAGTTGGCACAGGTCGATTGTCACCCGTTCTTCTTCTGTGTTTGTCTGGATGCTGCCACTGGCTTCCGAGAAGGTGTCGGGGACTACTTTTGGTGACCAGATTCTGGCCAGGGGAGAGGAGAAGCGTACGCTTCGCGTTGTTTTTCCTCCGCCTATTTGGGAGGCTGCGTTTGTGCTGGCCCAGGAGGATGCGAACCTGGTGGGGGACGGGAGGGGTTCTGTTGATGTTGGGTATGGTAGCGATGGGTCAGAGAACGGGGTGAGGATGGACGAGGGGGGTTCCGAGTGGGCGTGCTGGCTATCACCAAGTCCTGTTTTTTCCGTGTTCTGTCCGTTTCCCATATCCATGGGGAGTTCTGGTATGGAGGATTCCGGCACGAAGGGAATCAGCTCCTGGGAGGTGGAGGTGGGTGTGCCGGTGTCTTCCATAGTCGCGTCTCCGGTTGGTTGTGAGTCGGGTATTTGTACGGTGTTTGGGTTGACGGGGGAGGGCTGGTAGGAGGAGGCCATTGCGGCGAGTTCTGCCAGGGCTTGGGCGTCGACCGTATTTACCCTTTCATCTCCGAAAATGGAGGCCAGGGCCGTTTGGAAGCCTAGAGGGCGGGGGGCTGGGGCGATAACAGGGGCGTCTGGTCCGGTTTTTGAACCCAAGTGTACAAAGCACATAGTTGTACAGCCCAGTTCCAGTCGGACATCAGGGAACGTGGTTCCGGGGAGAACGGTGCGAGCGAGGATATTGACGCCTTTGTTCGGGCACTCAGAGGCGTGAAGAATGGAGGACCCAGCCGGGAGACAGCCCCTGAGGGTCATGCCAAAGGGTGATCCTGGGTTGAGGACACGAGGTGAGGCTGGGCCAGGGGCAGGGGAGGGTGACTTTTGAGCCCTGGGTTGCCCCTGGACTCTCTTGACAGGAGAGGTAGACATATCAGGGAGGAAACAGTCAGTTACTATGGTTTGCAATTGTTTCCTGGTGTGTTTGGAAGCCTTAGGATAAGCGAGCCTGATTGGCTGCCACACCTAAGGGAGGAGGGTGGTGAGAAAAGCGAGGAGTAGTAAAACTCAGGAAAATCCTGGTTGTACCGGGAGGAAATGGTGTGTTGTCAACAACAAATGTGATATGTGATGTGATTGTATGCGGTGTGCGCTCAGCTGAAGAGATTTTCCCTGGATATACCGAATAATTTCATGAAAGTAGGTAAAAGGGATAGCGAGGTGCGACTGTAGTTGGAGAAAAATTTTCAGTAATGTGGGGAGTTTTTTGCCTTGCATGAGAGGCCCAGTTTGGAATCTTGCATGCAAGGGCTCACCCACCCCAGCTGCGAATCATGATGAGAAAGATCGCGCTAATTAAATTCGATTTCCAAAATGTGCAACACAACCGAGGCCGGCCTCCCCGAGCCAACATCATCCATGAGGCTCTCTGCTTGAGCACACTTTCTCTCCCAAAACGAAGAGACGTCGCTACCAAATAGGCAAAATAACACGATTTGCAGTGAGGTGGAGTTCACAGGTGGGAATACAAGAAAACAGCTCCCTTGAAATGCCTCATATACCTATTACGGTTTTACAGGCAGGGGCGGGAGCTTGGCTGTGCTTATTATTTTATTTTGGTAAATATGAGATATCGGTAGACGAGTCTTAAATTTCGAAGGCTTTAGTTGAGCGGTTGTCTCACGCCCTATGCATGCACTACCGTATCGAGCGTAGTGCCGCGAAAACTAGCCAAACTCACAATGCAGCCAAGGCAACCGTGCAAGAATTGCGGCCAATCCGAGAGTAAACCTGTGAAGCTAGATATTGTGCTGTCAAACTAGAGTGCGACAATGTCTAGTCTTGCATGGCGATTTCGGCGAGTTTTTGCGAGTGTCCCAGTAGAAGGCAGCATACCAACATGTTTCACAGCAATCTGTGAGGCTAAGTCATTTGGTGGTAATGCATCGGAACCTCGAATTTGTGGGTATTTCCTTGGCATCTAAATGAGGTACCGAAGCTGACACAAAAGAAGCCAGACCACCCACTTTTTTACAGCTTTGCGCACGAAATGGTTTTGCAGCTCTCCCATTAACCCTACACATTGCTATTGCTACATCGTACAATATATACACTCAACCAACATTTCGGACGGTACATTATGACTACACATACACCATCGATTAAACTCGGAGACAACAATGTCAACTCTGGCAACACAACAGGGAGCTACAACACCACGATCTACAGCTCGGACGAGGATGCGAAGATTATGGGTTGGCTCTCTCCGCTAGAGCCAGATAATAGACACCACAGCGTGCGCACCAACCGATGTGAAGGTGTCGGGAATTGGTTTTTTGAAACGAGGGAGTTTCTGGAGTGGAGGGGAGGTGAGTGTGAAGCTGAGCAGGCGGTCCTGTTTTGTTCAGGGGATCCGGGAGCGGGAAAGACACATTTGAGGTGAGTGGCCAGATTCCTTTAAGCAAATGTCACTAACGGCCAGAGTTTCTAGTTCACTAGTCATCGACAGGCTGTGCGATCAGGCCCAGGACAAAGACCTACCGATTTCATGGTTGTACTGTGATTACAACGTTCAGCAAAAGCAGACGGTGATCAACATAATTGGGGCAATTGTGAAGCAACTCGTGGGCAGGGGCGGCATCCCGAAAGATATACGGGACGCATTTCTGGCAGCAAAAAAGGTTGGCGGGAGAAGGCCGCTACTTGCAGATCTGATGCGAATGTTGAGGATCGCGATTGGCTCTCTACCCCAAGTTTTCGTCTGCATTGATGCGTTGGACGAATGCCAGCCGAAGGATCTTCCCCATCTACTTGAGTCACTCAGAGGTATCGTTCGGGAGTCCCCTGGGATGAGAATATTCCTTACCGGGAGGCCCCACATCGGGGATATGATTCACAGATATTTCACCAAGCCGGTTACGATACCCATCACCCCCAACGAGGACGATATCAGGAGTTATGTGAATATGAAATTAGACAGGGACGAGGTGCCAGAGGCGATGGACAATGGTTTACGGGAGGAGATTGTGAGAATCATTGTGGACAAGATGTCTAATATGTACGTTGTCGTTTCCGGTCCATCAATGATGTATACTTACCAGCGACTGTGTAGATTCCTCCTTGCCTCGTTAAACATCGAGGCTATTCTGGGGGAGGTGACAATTGGTCAAAGGAGAAAGAAACTTAAAGAGATGGCGAGAGGCAACGGACTGAGTGATGCTTATACGGCAACCCTAACTCGGGTGAAGGCGCAGAAGGGAAATAAGTCAGTACTCGGGCAGAGGTCGCTGATATGGGTGTCGCATTCGAAAAGGCCTTTGCGGGCCGAGGAGCTCTGCCATGCCTTAGGAGTGGAGATAGGATCTACAGATCTTGATCCGGACAGCATTCCGTCGATACGGACACTTCTATCATCTTGCCTGGGCCTTCTCACCCTCGAGGCATCCTCATCCACGGTCCGACTGGTGCACTTCACTCTGCAGGAACATCTCTCAAACGATCCTACCCAATTCCATTGTTCCCACTCAACAATTGCCGAGATTTGCTTGACATATCTCAATTTTGGATCTGTTAGGGATCTTTCGCCAACTCTTGGCTCGGCCCCCTCAACTATGCCTCTTCTAAAATATGCTTCTATTTACTGGGGGGAGCATACACGAAACGGGATGACGGAAAATGTCAAAATACTTGCCCTGAGGCTGCTCGCTAGATTTAATGAGCATATATCTGCTCAACTGCTGTTATTGGAGTATGTGAAATATCGTTGGGATGGACCAAGGTTTAATGAGGGAGAGGGACCTCTGGGATTTACCGGGCTCCACGGAATGGCATATCTCGGGATCGTGGAGGTAGCTGCTTCCGTATTGGAGATGGAGGAGTGGGATATTAATGCAAGCGATTGCACAGGGAGTACGGCCCTCATATGGGCAGCTTACAAAGGGTGCGAGGAGATTGTAAAAATGGTTTTGGAACACATGGACGTCAATCCCGATCAGGCAGACAAATATGGCAGGACGGCACTCTCGTGGGCGGCTGGGGGCGGGCATGACGGGATAGTAAAGATGCTTTTAGAACGAAAGGACGTCAGTCCCGACCGGGCAGATACCGAATATGGCCAGACGCCACTCTCGTGGGCGGCTTCGAGTGGGCATGAGGGAATAGTAACGATGCTCTTGCAACGAAAAGACGTCAATCCTGACCAGGCAGATACCCAATACGGCCGGACACCACTCTCGTGGGCGGCTGAGGGCGGGCATGAGGGGATAGTAAAGATGCTTTTGGAACGAAAGGACGTCAATCCCGACCAGGCAAATACCGAATACGGCCGGACGCCACTCTTGTGGGCGGCTAGGGGCGGGCATGACGGGATAGTAGAGATGCTTTTAGAACTAAAGGACGTCAATCCCAACCAGGCAGATACCGAATACGGCCGGACGCCACTCTTGTGGGCGGCTAGCGGCGGGCATGACGGGATAGTAGAGATGCTTTTAGAACTAAAGGACGTCAATCCCGACCAGGCAGATCCCGAATACGGCCGGACGCCACTCTTGTGGGCGGCTAGGGGCGGGCATGACGGGATAGTAGAGATGCTTTTAGAACTAAAGGACGTCAATCCTGACCAGGCAGATACCCAATACGGCCGGACGCCACTCTTGTGGGCGGCTGAGGGCGGGCATGAGGGGATTGTAAAGATGCTTTTGGAACGAAAGGACGTCAATCCTGACCAGGCAGATCCCGAATACGGCCGGACACCACTCTCGTGGGCGGCTGAGGGCGGGCATGAGGGGATAGTAAAGATGCTTTTGGAACGAAAGGACATCAATCCCAACCGGCCGGACACCGAATATGGCCGGACGCCACTCTTGTGGGCGGCTATGGGCGGGCATGAGGGGATAGTAGAGATGCTTTTGGAACGAAAGGACGTCAATCCCGACAAGCCAGGCACCGTTTGTGGCCGGACGCCACTCTCGTGGGCGGCTATGGGCGGGCATGAGGGGATAGTAAAGATGCTTTTGGAACCTAAGGATGTTAATCCCGACCAGCCAGATACCGTTTATGGCCGGACGCCACTCTTGTGGGCGGCTTCGGGCGGGTATGAGGGGATGGTAAAGATGCTTTTGGAACGAAAGGACGTCAATCCCGACAAGCCAGACACCAAATATGGCCGGACGCCACTCTCGTGGGCGGCTTCGAGCGGGCATGAGGGGATAATAAAGATGCTTTTGGAACGAAAGGATGTTAATCCCGACCAGGCGGGCACCAAATATGGCCGGACGCCACTCTCGTGGGCGGCTCAGGGCGGGCATGAGGGGATCGTAAAGATGCTTTTGGAACGAAAGGATGTTAATCCCGACCAGCCAGACGCCAAATATGGCCGGACGCCACTCTCGTGGGCGGCTCGGGGCGGGCATGAGGGGATCGTAAAGATGCTTTTGGAACGAAAGGATGTTAATCCCGACCAGCCAGACACCCAATATGGCCGGACGCCACTCTCGTGGGCGGCTATGGGCGGGAATGAGGGGATAGTAAAGATGCTTTTGGAACGAAAGGACGTCAATACCGTTTATGGCCGGACACCACTCTTGTGGGGAGCTTCGAGCGGCTATGAGGGGATAGTAAAGATGCTTTTGGAACGAAAGGACGTCAATCCCGACCGGGCAGACACCGAATACGGCAAGACGCCACTCTCGTTGGCGGCTGAGGGCGGACATGAGGGAATAGTAACGATGCTCTTAGAACGAAAGGACATCAATCCCGACTATGTAGACACCAAATCCGGCCGGACGCCACTCTCGTGGGCGGCTGAGGGCGGGCATGAGGGGATGGTAAAGATGCTCTTAGAACGAAAGGAGGTCAATACTGACCATGCAGACTTCGAATCCGGCCGGACGCCGCTCTCCTGGGCGGCTGAGGGCGGGCATGACGGGATAGTAAAGATGCTTTTGGAACGAAAGAACGTCAATCCCAATCAGGCAGACAAATACGGCCAGACGCCACTCTTGTGGGCGGCTTATGGCGGGCATGACGGGATAGTAAAGATGCTTTTAGAACGAAAGGACGTCAATCCCGACCGGGCAGATACCGAATATGGCCAGACGCCACTCTCGTTGGCGGCTAAGGGCGGGCATGAGGGAATAGTAACGATGCTCTTGCAACGAAAAGACGTCAATCCCGACCATGCAGACACCAAATCCGGCCGGACGCCACTCTCGTGGGCGGCTGAGAGCGGGACTGAGGGGACAGTCAGAATTCTTTTAGAACGAAAGGACGTCAATCCCGACCGGGCAGACACCGAATATGGCCGGACGCCACTCTCGTGGGCGGCTGAGAACAGGCATCAGAGCGTAGTAAATATATTTTTACAACTGAGCGTTGCCCGCGCAGACATGGCGGAAGACGAGTCCCAAGCACCACCACCGCCACCACCCCCAAAACGATACGATGGAGCTGTGGGCGTCCTCCTAGAACCTGGAAATATCAATTCTGAAGCTGCTGGTAGCGGTGGCCAAGCATCTCTCCCTCCACCTACCCAGCCAAGTGCCGCCTGTCTGGCAGAGACCCAATTCGGCTCCCACAATCCTAATACCAACATCAAAAATTTTAATAGCCAACCTTCATTCCCACAAGCAGACTCCGGTGAGCTGGAACAAGTACTGAACCTCGAGGACTCAGTCTCAGCGTCCCGAAATAACGGACTCCTGCCAAACGAACCATCCATGCCCTCTCAAGCCGCTTCCCTATGGCCTCTGAAGTCCCCATTCAGTCTCCGCAAATCTGATACGCGCCCTTCTAATACCACCCCAACTCTGCCAATTGCTCTCAACTGGTATTGGATCATCGGCTCTTGCGTTTGTCTTTTAGCTCTTCTTGCTTACAGTAAGAGCTCAAATAATTGTACCTCACCCTAGGACGTTAGAGTTGCCCTTGCTGCTACTTTCCGGCACCTTTTTGTTTTTTCTTTTTCCAAGCTGGGTTGGGGGGATTGGCGCTGGAAAGACCGCCGTTTGTTCAGACATAAATTCACTTTGATATGGGTGCCTTTCTTGTTTCTTCACACTCTTTGCTATTTATCTGCTCTTGCTCTTGTTCCCTCTGTGCCTGTTTCATCCTTTAGAGTTCTTGTTAGACATGGTCCTATAGTGCTGTTCCCGGTCATCATTCCTGTTTTTCCTTTTTCGTTAAGTTGGTGTTTGGCGTGCGGCGGGGGGGGGTTTTTTTTATGCCGTGATTTGATTTACGATACGGTTCGTGGCAACCAATTTTGTAAGAATAGATAGATGATAAGCTTGAAGAAGCCCATCCTACATCCGTGAGCTACTGGTCTATCTCCGACCAGAATTTCCTCCCACTGATGCCAGGCTATTGCCAGCTGGTCTCTTACACTATTGTGCTCCAAGTCCTGCTATTCTACCGAGAAGCGCAACCCTAACCCTCCTGTACTTGACCTAGTATCTTCTTTTTTCAATACCTGTGCAGCCGAAGGGGCCAGTGTTAGGCTTGGCTGTCAAGCTAGATTTCCTAATGTCGGGGTTAGGCACCTTCGTGCATTCTGATTTTTTTCGCTTTTTTTAAGCTGCTGATGCAATCAAAAAAAAATCCGAGGCTAAACACTCTGCACCTCATCCAATCATACCAATATGAGCAAAAATTCCTCGATAGAGTAATTGTAATTTATATGCTAGTGCAGCATGCACTAGCTCTGTTCTTGTAGCGCAGGGGTTGAGGGTGGGGTTGAACCCTACTCGCAATTGCCCACTCGTAATTGCGTAAAAACACCTGCTATTGCATATGGGCAAATCTTGAGGTTCCGGGCAATTTTTCGCCCATATTGAATAGCAGTCGTTTTTACAAACGACAGGAAATTATCGTACGGGTAGAGTATCATACTAGCGCGCACTCGGTGGCGTTGGAGGTTCGTCTAGGGTCGGGGGTCAGATAATGTGGCCAACGACGACAGATCCTAAGTTATAACGAGATTAAGCATCTTCTTCTGTTCTTATTTATTTCTTATTTTTGTTTAAGTGGTGCAACCCAAAAAAATAGGAGGTTAAGCACCCGATCATACCACACGAGAGAATTTCTCGGTAGAGTGATTTTAATTTGTATGCTGGTGTAGTCTTCATACCGTAAAAACTGGAATAATCGAGTCGTGTGCTGTGCAGTCAGAGTTGCCTCCTCTGGTAAGGTCTGATGTTTTTTCATTTTTTCATCTCACTCAGGGGGGGCTGAGCCGCTCTTCTTTTGCTGTGTTTTTCACCCCTTTTCTAAAGGAGGGAATTCTCAACGACATAGCACACGACTCGATTATTCCAGGTTTTACGGTAGGCTCTCCATATTGTCGTAGTTGGAGACCCCTAGGGTGGGGAGACTGAACGCAATAATAAGCACTTGGATATTATTGAAGAAAACAACACACTACATATAATAAAACAACCACAGCGAAATCCCTTCCTTTCACCAAAAACAAATCCTTCAAAGGAGTCCTCTAGGATATGGGATTGGCGGTGTCAATAGTGGTAATTTTTAAATTCTGTGTTGAGAATATGCGTGATAAACTGGAAGCAACACAATCAGAAATACTTTGATGTGGTTCCTTTTCAGGAAAGTAGGCAGCTTTGCATCGCTACAGACAGGGAATTCTGAATTAGGTTGCCCCTAGTCTCTCCGCACTAGGATTCTCCCCCTCTCTTCACCCGGGCCGGATAACAGACATTATGGCGCGCGCACCAGCCGAGTTAGCGGTGTCGGAGATGGGCTTTCGGAACAAGCAAGTTTCGGGAGTGGAAGACAATGGGAGTGGAACCGGTAAGGCTGTCTTGTTCCTCTCAGGGAATCCGGGAGCGAGCAAGACATAACTGAAGTGAGAGTTCTTTAAAGGCGGAGAATACCACTGAAGGGGAGAAATTCCAGTTCCCTAGTGATCAACAGATTGTGCGACCGGGCAAAGGAGGAGCTTGTCACTTTTCCATGCTTTTAATATGGTTTCCTTGCACAGTAACAGCAGACAATATCTGGGAAAATTTAGAGGTAAGGCTAGACAGAGATGACAAGCCCGAGAAGTGAGTGACGATTTACGGGCGGATGTTGTGACCATTACTCTGGAGAGGATGTCTGATATGTATGTAGGGGGGTTTGGAGTTTGCTCCCTATTTGCCATGTATACCCACGATCCAAGGCCATACCGCGTTTCGTTGGAGATGAAAGGAACTTGAACAGACGACGAACCAATGGATTGAGCTATGCCTACATGACAGCTCTTACTCGACTGAAGCCACGAAGCGAAATGGATCAGGTACCGAGAATGAAGGTGCTAATGTTGGTATTGCTTAGTAAACCGCGACGGATGACCGGCGAAACGCGGCGGCAAAAGAAATGAAACGAAACGCCAAGAGTAGGCAACACAAAAGATCGCCAACACACAACTTAGATTGCGGAACTTCTCATTCAACTGCCCGCTCACGCTCACGATCCACAACGCTCTAAATTGGTTAACAATGGGGGAGGGGTGGGGATAGCGAAGCCTTTCTCCCATCCTTCTGCCTATCGCGACCTAGGTCCAGTATCTTCCACTCATGCCCCCTTTCCCTTCTACAGACTCCCGCTCTAACAACAGAAAGGCAAACATCACAAAGACCTTCCGCTTTCCACACCCTCCGCACATCCGACTCCTCCCTGCATCCGACTCTCTCAGAAATGCATTCCTCCGGTGCTAGATCGATCCTAAGCGCATATCCGAAGACTTTGTCTAAGCGATGAAGAGAGAGGCTACGCGCAACGCCAATTATGACGTAGCGGATCGCGGTAGTCAGACCCCCGCCAACCTTACCCGCTTGGCCCCCTCGAACCACCCGCCAGTTGCGACGCTCCCGCATCCCCGAGCCAAAACTGATGCCCATCCTAACAGTACCCGATCAGCCCTGGACACTGTGGTCAAGAGGTATTGGGTCCTTCCCTCTTTTATCTCTCTTTCAGTTTCCCTTGCCTATATCTTCCCCCTTTCGCTACTAGACACATTCTCTGTCCTTGAGTAATTGCTGCGTGAAGAGTTGGTCAATGCAAGACCTCCGGGGATTTAAATGTAAATAGACCTCGATCAGTGTACTTGCTAGTTTCTCCTGAGTCTCTGTTATTCATCCCCCGGGTTCCGGCTGGACTTGGTTGAATTGTAGTGTTCTCGCTCTTCATTCCTTCTACTCCATTCCTCATTACATTAGTATTTGTCCTGTGTTGTGTGGATCGTGGTATCTTGTGAAATACGGCCCATTCCAAGCAATTGGGTGAAATTGAGTCGAGCTTGAAGAAACCAACCCTAAATTGGTGAGCGGCCGAAATATCGTCTCCCGCTAATTCCTCCCACGGGGGCTAGGTGATCACCACCGGTTCCGGACTGTCATACGCCGAATCTGATTCTGCCACCCTACCGATATGCCATCATGAGAGGCCCCCAACTGATTGCCCAGAACCCCAAACCTAACTTAAACGATATCATACCATGAAAACTTGAATAATTGGACGGCATGCGATGTCGTCTCACTTAGTAAAGCCAGAAAATAATGTTTTTCTGTCTCCCAAGGGAGGAACGGGCTGTACTTTTGATGTATTTTGTACCCCCTGCCGGAGAAGGGAATTTTGGACTACACGGCACACGGTCCAACTATTCAAAGTTTTTGCGATATGGTATTAAAACCGGCGGATTGTCTGGTCGCATCAGCAACAGGCTGGATTCGTCAAGCTAGGGTCCGTAGAGGAATGGCAACAGGACAAAAGTCATCGTTGGTGGGCCTAAGTACTATGCCGCCCAAAATACACCGGGGGTCTATGAATTTCTGGGTATGGGAAATCTCTATTTTTACCCTCACTTCTCAATCAATCAAAATGAAAGACACATCAATAGTTAACCAAGGACCTAGCAGCAATCAAATCCGAATTTCCACCAAGTAATTCTTTGTTCTGTGGCTGGTGCTAGCCAATATGCCAAAGCTCAGATCATGTACATTAAATGATATCTAATTATGGAAAGAACATGAGAAAAGCGAAAACCAAAGGAAACTCCACGATAAAAAACCTGGGCCCATTTCCGATCGTCAAGGAGGTTTGTTTCCACTGTCGGATGCGTTGGGGTGAGCGGATTGCTGCCCTTGTCACTCGAGATCGTTGGCACCGAAATCTCCCATAGTGATGGGCACGATCATGATCGAGCAGATCATGGAGGCCATGCTCGATCATGATCTGATCGAGGGAGCCCAGTGATCGAATGATCGATCAAAATTGTAGATCATGATCGAGTAATCAATCAGGGTGCCTGCTCGAGCATGATTTTGTGATCGAGCATGATTGAGTGATCGAGCATGATTTTGTGATCGAGCATGATTGAGTGATCAGGCATGATTGAGTGATCAAGCATGATTGCGTGATCGAGCATGATCGCTTGCTCGATCATCCATTGTGCTCGAGCATGATTGAGTGGTCGAGCATGATCGCATGCTCGATCATCTCTAGTGCTCGAGCATGATTGAATGATCGAGCAAGATTGTGTGCTCGATCATCGATTGTGCTCGAGCATGATTGAATGATCGAGCAAGATTGTGTGCTCGATCATCGATTGTGCTCAAGCATGATCAAGGGATTGCGCATGATTGCATGATCGAGTGTGGTTCATAGTGCATGACCCTCTCCACTTTCGCTCTGGGCGTCATTCCTGGCTATCTCTTGTATACCATTCTTCAGCACTATACCCTTAACTTTATCTGTTTGAGTCTCACAGCCTTCATAGATCTTCTCATATTGTTACTTGTATTTACCAAATAACCAACTATTGCATAATGAAATCCTTGCCATCTTCACTTCCTGCAGCACTCTCACTATCTGCCTCATAATTGGCCTCCTCCCCTAGCAATTCCTCCGCATATTCATCCTTTTTGAATTCAACCAATCCCAGCCATGCCTTTGTAAGCATAAGAAGCTGAATCGTGTCAGCCTCAAGACGGTTTCTTTTTTTAGAGACGATACCCCCAGCTACAGAAAATACTTGTTCAGAGGGGACGCTGGTGATCAATGTCAATTAATATTCAAATAGAACTACATGGAGTGAAAAGGGTACCTTGTAGCAGGTACCGAAAGGTAATCACGGGCCATTAAGGCTAAATTCGGAAGTCGGTGTTCGTGTAATTTCCACCCTTGAACAATGTCCATATTCCTGTCGACACGTGATTCACGAAGGTCAATCTCCACCTGTGATTCTTTAAGATTATCATCTAAACTGTCATCTGTTGAGCCAAATACTAGGTCCTCATAACGGCGTCGATTTTGAGGGGTTTCCAGGCTCAGAAGGAGACCGGTTCGAGTAGAAGCAATTACTTCTATCTCATTGGATCGGATTTGGATGGCTATTGGTTCTTTACTGGCATAGTGCTTGGTGAATACTTGCATGAACTTCTCACGTGCATTTTCAATTCAATTCGCTTCCCACTGTAAGTTTTTAAAGAGTTGCAACTTTATTCGGGGATCGAGGATTGTTGCAATAACCTGTCCCATATTTGAGTCAGTCTTAACCCAGTATTGGTTTAACTTTTGATACGTATCATCGGCTGCCGCACAGATTTTGTAGGTTGTTGAGGCGGAGTCTGGGTCATCTTCTATCGGCTGTTCACTTTCAATAAGCTCGTTCAGAGCATTTTGGAGAAACCGGTAGTAAGGTAGTTGCGAGCTGAGGGTAGGATACGTAGAACCGCTGGCGAATTCAGTTGCATCGACAAACAGGGAAAGAATTCTTGATACGCGTTCAAGCGTATCCCAATCTCTTAGGGAAAGCGTGAGAGGAGTCCGTGCCTTGCTAAACCTCCGTGTATTATCAACAGCGAGAAGGCGCTCAAGAGCTGGTCCTAGGTACAAAGCGCGCTCAATCATTTTATAAGTAGAATTCTAGCGCACCTGAACATCCAGAATCGGAACCAGCCAGTCCAATCGCTTTCGCTGAACATCCTCCTGTATGGCTTCCCATAAGATATTTGAGGATCGAACTTTGGCCACTATTTGGCGTAGTTTGCCTAGACTGGTTGCTGGGTGAACCTCATTGTTGTGGCCGGAATCATCACAATCATCACTCGCTAAATCCACCTCGCGCTCTTCAGCCTCTGATCTTAGTCTTTTTTGTACAGTTTGAGCTGCTAGATTTACCACGTGAGCTAAACAGCGTATTTGCCCATCTTCCTGGGACCAGTCCTGCATCTCCAACTCGAGATCCAAAAGTATTCCATCGTTTACAACAGCATTATCCGCCGTGATACAGTTAATTGATTCCCTGATCCGGTACATATCTAATACCTTGATCATAACATCTGACATGTTGCCAGCTGTATGCGATCCACGCAACCTCTCAAATCTAATTAAGGTATTAAACCTCTCATATCTTGTATCAATCCAGTGAGCGGTAATGGCCATGAAGGGAAGTTTGTTACCTGATGTCCACGCATCAATTGTCAGGTTAGTTTTGGTGCCGGTAGAGATATGCTCGCGTAGTTGTCCTTGAAGGTTTTCAAACAAGTCTGTATATAGAATTGACTGAATGTCGCGCTTCAGAGTCCTCTGGGATATAGTAATTGCACCACCATTACAGTATGCCATCAGGGTTCGGAAGGCATTACTCTCAAGGAGTGAGAAACTGGAATTGGTTTCAATTACCATTATTGCCATCAACTTTCTATACTCCTTGGCATTAAACAGCTGTCTAGGAGCCCGTGCACCTCCAAGTCTGATGCCTCGAGCAAGCATAAATGGACTAATTCTGCTCCGTCTTCCAAGACTAGCTGTAGCGCTAGATAGGATATGGCCAACAGGTTCCGTATAGTCACTTTCACGGCAGGGAAGACGAGAGTGACGAATTCGAAGATGAGCGATAAAGGTAGATGTCGTCGTATATTTCGCAGCATATGGTTCCCAGCTATGTTGACAGTGACAACAATAAACCATATGACGCCCGAAGCCATCATCCATAGTTTCCCGGATAATCAGTCGCTTGTCATATAGGTAGCTATTGAACGGGAGCTCCTTCCTGCCGCTAATCATTCACATATTCAATAATTCCCCTATATTGATTCCTAGGTTAACTTGTGCTCGCAGGTTACTTTGTGGGCCGGAGAAGAGATTAATACCCCATCGTCCACTTAAAGTTTCACGGTAGTCAGACACATTAAGGGAGTCTGGATGGCTGCTTGGTTCGCTTGGTGAATCGGAGATTGTTTCTGAGACCTGCCAGGGTGTGGGTGATAATGGATCTGCCTGAGAAAACATTGTAATACCGTGGTCCATTGTTGATTCAACAAAGATAATATGAGGATAGTCAAAAAAACTATCGCTTGGTGATTATCGTGCGGATGTGCGGGGTAAACTATATTTTATTCTAATCACCTGTCACATGATTTCCAACAGATCTATCAATAGCGGTCGTTTAGTAACCAGACACTAGTATCTTGGCCATGATCACATCAGAATAACGTACAACTTACAACTCCAATTATGCCTCGAGATCAAGCAACTGGTACACGCCGTATGGCAACAAGGAATGAGAGGGTGAGGGTGATTGAACTGCATGCTG
>Ga0307517_10003638_pt1 | contig 23958 bp, 16 predicted proteins | sample 23_EM_MG_FD_194515 | JGI IMG/M metagenome (GOLD analysis project Ga0307517, IMG submission 194515) | Populus trichocarpa ectomycorrhiza microbial communities from riparian zone in the Pacific Northwest, United States - 23_EM | ecosystem: Host-associated > Plants > Roots > Unclassified | place...
CCCCCCCCCCCCCCCCCCCCCCGGCCCTTCCTTCCTTGTAATGGATGCATCAACAAATCCTGTATTCCTGTTATTCAACTATTTGATCCAAAACAAAAAACTATAACTATAACTCGGTCCCTGATGTTTAAGAAATCAATTAACTGGTCTTTTTATAAATTATATATTTAACCGTTATGTTTATGGTTTGGTCCTTTCATCAATTTTATGTTATTTTCAGTCTTTTTAGTTAGTTTTTCTACTTGTGAGAAATAGAGAAAGCAAAACGAAGGAAATACGATGGAGAGATTTGAATAGGAAAGAAGATATTTTCGGAGAGATTATTTAAAATATATATATATATTAGGGGTTAATTAACTTGGTTCAATCAGCTATAGGGACTATTTATACGAAATTTGGCAAATTGGCATACCAAGTTAAAAAGGGGGAGGCACTTGCGCGTAGGCAAGGAAACAAGGTTGTGGCTGGGCTGGGGTGGCGTTGAAAACCTTCCTACTACAATATTTATGAAATTCAAATAATATTCATTAAAGACATATTAATATATATGGAGTAAACACATTAACCATACGCATTAATAATGCAGATGTTAGTTTCTTAAAAAAGGAAGACCAAAGTTGTGGCTGGGCAGCAGTGTGATCATAATATTCTAATGAATAAACCTTTGGCATCATCTAGCTCGTTAATGGTAACCAACCTTTTGCATGCATAGATGCTTGCTAATCAAAGAGAGGATTTGAATCCTTAATTAACAGTATTTATTTAACACCTGTTTTGATGTTTATTTATCATTTATTAGTTATTACCATTATTAAGAGTTGGGAGGTAGGTGCAATATCTAAAACAAATTAACCTTAATTAAACAGATGCAACTCTGGTCACTTTGTTCCCACTCCCCCGGCCCATTATTAATCTTAATAAGTAGCCAACTCATTCACGGTTGTTAGATCTGAATCTTAAACAAGCTCTTCACCTAAGTCTCTTTAATTCAACCCCTCATGATTGCAACATCTTCAAAGTAGTTTTGATTCAACTTTGTCGAGTTTGGCAGTTAAACTCGGCAGGGAGTTGATATAGTTAAATGATAAATCAAATTAAAATTTAAGCGACATCCAGTTTGACTTTAATAAAATTCAAATTAATATTATTTTTAAGAAAATCAAGCATGGATTCACCCGTCCAGTCCGTCGCTCGCTGAGGCCATGAGCTGGGCTGGCTTTTATAAGGATGCTGAGGTTTCTGGGAATGTAGAACGACTTGTAGGGTAGGCTTATCGGAAGTGGGCTAGTGTTTGGGGCAGGCTTATCAATGGTGGTCTCATGGTCCACACGAGCATAAAATGGAGGTCTAAAGAGTTTATAAGTTGTCTTCAACTATAAACCTTGGAGTTTGGCCCGTAACATATCAAACAGAAACGGGTGAACCAGCCCAGGCAGACCACAGCACAGGCACGTAGCTAGCAATGAGAAAACTGGTTAGCCAGTAGCAACACACGCTTCCCTGTATACAAAAACGGGGGCTAGTTTGCAAATCATCGTAATTTTGTTTCTCTTTTGTTGTCCGTTTTCAGGCAGCTCCCAGAGCCAGACAGAAAATGGGCTGATGATAGACTGAGAGAGCGCGTGTGTGTGTGTTTTTCAGCCTCTTCAAAAAGTCCCAGGTCAGTCCTTCCTCTCAGACCCTGATTTCCCATTTTGAAATTTCTTTTCTTTTGGTTTCAGATCTTTAGTTGTAAATTTTTCTTACCTTTTTCATTTTATTTTCTTTCTTTCTTGTTCTCTGCTTGTAAGCTCTACATGTTAGTTAGTGGTTTTGAGTTAATAGCCTGTAGGTTGGTTACCGGGAATTTTTGTGTTTTGAATTTGTTCATTTTTTGAGATAATAAAGAAATTTTGAGTCTTTTTGTTTGGTTTCAGAAGGGTTTTTAGAAGAAAAAAAAATGAAAATTTGAACTTAAATTGGCAGCATAATTGTCACTGGTTCAGTAAAGTTGAGGCTGCTGTTGTCTTGGTTGTTTTGAGAAATGAAATGTGCTTGCTTGATTTTAATTTGGATGGGAATTGTTTCATGTTGGTTGACATTCTAAGCTAGGGAAGACAAAGAAAGTGGGAATTATTCATCACTTAGGTTGTTACGCGTGTTGTATTTAAGTTGTGTTCTATACTTCTGGCCGGGAATGGAAAATATTGAATTTGTTGATATATGCAACAGAAGCTTGAAGTGTTCTGTGTTCACTTATGTTTCTTTTTACAGGACCGCACTGTTTTGCAGGTTCCAAGAATATCTTTATTCAAGTGTTCATGGGACAAAGGATGCAACTTTGACTGCAAAATTGGTGGCCAGACTTTCTTGGTTTTTTATTAGTAAGAAAGACTGGTTTGAAATAGTTTGGTTCTCTGTCATGGAGACCTTGTGGAAACTTTTGTATTTGCTGGAACCTGCACCTGTTACCCTTATAGTGACAGCAGTAGCTGTAACATTTGGGTCTGCTTTTCGAGCTTTAAATTATGGCAAAGAAATGGAGAGAAACCGTGACTGGTCAGAAGCATCCATTACATTGGATAGGTCACAAGCACTAATGATCCCGATAATGAGTTCTTGCAGTTTGCTGATGATGTTTTACCTGTTTTCGTCTGTCTCACAGCTCCTTACTGCATTTACAGCCATTGCCTCTGTTTCATCCCTCTTCTTCTCCCTCTCTCCTTTTGCTGCCTATATAAAGTCACGTTATGGTTTGGCAGACCCGCATGTGTCTCGTTGCTGTTCAAAGTCATTTACACGAATCCAAGGGTTGTTGTTGGTGTCATGCTTTCTAACCGTTTCTGCTTGGCTTGTTTCTGGGCATTGGATACTGAACAATCTGTTGGGTATTTCAATTTGCATTGCATTTGTGAGTCATGTAAGGCTTCCGAACATCAAAATATGTGCAATTCTCCTTGCATGCTTGTTCGTATATGACATTTTCTGGGTATTCTTCTCGGAGAGAATTTTTGGTGCCAATGTCATGGTATCAGTGGCAACGCAACAAGCATCAAATCCTGTTCATACGGTGGCCAATAGTTTGAGTCTTCCAGGTTTGCAATTGATTACGAAGAAGCTTGAGTTGCCAGTGAAAATAGTCTTTCCCAGAAATTTGTTGGGTAGTACAGCTTCTGGAGGAAATGCTACAGATTTCATGATGCTTGGTCTTGGCGACATGGTATGTTAGCATTTTTTTTTTTTTTTTTGTTAGCGATCTTGCGTAGTATTTATCAAGTCTATAAGACATGCTGTCCCCCCATCCAAAATAGTGATGGTTTGACATCAAAGTTTCTGCTTAAAGTTTTCTCAAATGGACTTGGGTAATATTTTGGGGCAACACCAGGGGCATCTGTGTAGTGTTAGCCCCAACAACCTGTCCCCCTCCCCCATCTTTGTTAGGCTATTGTTTTTTAAAGATGATGAATAAGCTGTTCATTGAGCAGTCATGCTAAATATCAGGCGCATCTGTATAGTATTAACTTGAAACCTCTATTGAGGTGATCTCTGCTACTGCTACATAAGCTTTTATAAAAGATGGTGAGTGAGCAGTTCTATGTGCGATCATTCTAAATACCAGTTCTCTGTAAATTTCCTTGTTGCATCATGCTCTTGGATTTCTCCGTCGTTGATCTATAGCTTCTAATCCCTTTATTGGATTCACATAGAGTCTTTAGTCCAGTCATGATAGGTAGACTTTTTGCAGTCTGAGGTCAGATTGTATCCATGGGAGCCCATGGTTCCATATCTTCTTACCATGCATGTAGATATAGAATGATGAAGATACAAGATCCTTAGGACCTATTGGTTAAAAATCTTCGTAATCACTTCACCCCTGGCTATACTTTGTTTCTTCTACCTTTCTGATTCAGAGGCCTACCAAGAACTGATTTTAATGTTACTCTTGTTCCAAGCTATTCTTTCTGGTAGTAAAAGCTAAGCTGTTATGAATAATGATTTTACTGCCCGCATGCTTGGAACATGAAGTTATCCTATGATACACAAGATGATATGCTTTCTTTGCAACTTAATTTTGGTAAAGATATTTGTTAAATTTATTTGCATGCATGCTTGCGCACCAAAATTTTACTGGATGTTTTTGTACATGGATGATTTTGGCACCTTGTGCTGTTCCAGGGAAAATATTGAAAGATGTCACATTTATTTCGATAATGTTGTTCTTGCAGGCTATACCTGCCATGCTTCTAGCATTAGTCCTTTGTTTTGACTACCGAAAGAGCAGAGATCCCATGAATCTCTTAGATTTACATTCTTCCAAGGGACATAGATACATATGGTATGCACTTCCTGGATATGCCATAGGATTAGTAACTGCTTTAGCTGCTGGTGTTCTGACTCACTCACCGCAACCCGCTCTTCTCTATCTGGTACTTCTATTGGCAATGTATTTATTTGTTGAATACTATAGTTGGAATATACATGCCTTTTGCATGCCGGATTGTGTTGCTTTTTTTTTATGTCACAAGAGATTAAATACCGTGCAAAGAACTTCCTAATCTTCTGTACTTGCAACATTCCATTAGTTTCCTTTTTTGCTTGCCCCATTTCGATATGTATTTTTGACGTGCCAGGTTTCGATATATTTCTTGTGGTTTAAAAACATTTGTATTTATCTGAGTTTTCCTTGCTTAATGGTGAATGTAGGTGCCTTCTACACTCGGACCTGTTATCGTTGTCTCCTGGATTAGGAAGGAACTGCCTGAGTTGTGGGAAGGAAGCATGTCTAATGGCAATGACAAAGCACGTCAAATAGAAGTTTGAGCCGAGCTTTGTGGGCTTGACACCACAGAGTTTGCAGGGCCAGTTGGAAGTTGTAAATTATCCTGGAAGTTGAATCCATTGGAAACTTAAACAAGATAATCAGCAATTTGATGTTTATTTAGTTGTATTTGACTTTTCGGCCAGCCGATTCAGTTGTTAGATATGAAAGAAGGAAGGGAATTTATCTTTTTGATGTCTCACAAGCAATAGAAAAAAAGAAAATGTTATTATTTTCATGTGATATAGTTAATTAATGAAAATAATATAAAAAATGATAAAAACAAAATATTAAATCAAAGGTGGCCAGATTCTTTTCCACCGAGCACCTCTTATCCTGGATGAGTTCTTATGCTTTTGATGGAGTGGGTTTTTCTTGTTGGACAATAAGAGAAACTTTCAAGTAATTATACCTTTTACATGATCAAGATGAGTTTAACAAATCTCTAAGATTTAAGTCTAAATTATTAAAAAATGAAGCATGTTTTTCAACTACAAAATAATATTTAAGTGGATGAAACAGGGGAAAAGGATTATATTCGCATGCCATTTTGACACTTTCAGTCATCATGAAAAAGAAAAGAAAAGAAAGAAAAAAAAACATATACTTATAATTGTCAAGACTTCATAAAAGAAATTCAGTACCCCCAACACTACCAAAACATTTCTTAAATCAATGTCAATAATGGAATCTAAAAAGAAAATAAGTGAAAAACCAACGTAAACCCGTAACCCGAGCTATTTGATTAGAATAATCAAATCTAGAACACCCTCAAGCATAGATTTCAATAAATTAAATGTAAAGTGTTGAAATTAAAAAAAAATCAATCACAAAAAATAATTCGAAAGAAAAAATAGCAATTAAAGGAATGGAGATCAAATTTATAAAAACAAAAAAACAAATTGGAGGATGGGTAATTTTTTATTAAAGGGATAAATTGAAAAGAAAAATTAATTCCACCAAAAAATTAAAAAAGAAACCACCAAGAGAATGGAGACCAAATCTAAAAATATTAACAAATTTAAAATTTTGATTAAATGATGAAATTGAAAAAAAATTAAAAGTTCATAAAAGAGGCAAGAAAAGAATGAAGAAAAAAAGAATCGGGATCAAATTTAAAAAATAAAAAATATAGATTAAGGGATGAAATTGAAAAAAAATAAAAAAACTTCCAAAATAACCAAGGACACAAATTAGAAATTCAAAAGAATGAGGACTTATACTCAAATATTCCTAACCAAAGGGACTAGCATGAAATTTTAAATGCCATGCACAAAATTCGAGGAATGAAAGAGAAAAGAGGGGGGAGTAGCTCCGGTGACAACTCATTCATCACAACTCAACACATGTGTGCCTATGGAGAAAGAGGACACCACGAACAATTGACTAACACGACGGAAAAAAAATTTGACCATCGGATAACACTTCAAGCATTGTTGAAACCTCGCATAACCTTCCATGCGCCTCCGCGTGCAACGCATGCATCTGACGAGTTTGAATTTTTAATATTTTTAAATTATTGTAAAGATCAATTTACCCCTCTACCCATTCAATTATAACAAAAACCCTTAGCTAAATATACAAAAATATCCCTATAAAAAACTAAATTAATTATGGAACCAAGGGTAATAGTAAATCTAATGTGCTTTGAATTTAAATATTTTTAAATTATTGTAAAGACCAATTTACCTCTCTATCCATTTTATTATAACAAAAACCCCGTATAAAAATTTGACCATCGAATAACACTTCAAGCATTGTTGAAACTCCGCATAACATTCTATGCGCCTCCGCGTGCAACGCATGCATCTGACGAGTTTGGATTTTTAATATTTTTAAATTATTGTAAATATCAATTTACCGCTCTACCCTTTCAATTATAACAAAAAACCTTAGCTAAAAATACAAAAATATCCCTATAAAAAAATAAATTAATTATGGAACCAAGGGTGATAGTAAATCTAATGTGCTTTGAATTTTAAATATTTTTAAATTATTGTAAAGACCAATTACCCCTCTATCCATTTTGTTTTTGGTCATTTTTATTTTACAGTTTCATCCTCATCGAGTTTCTTTTTCATATCAAATTTGATCATCGTTCTTTTTATTGTTATTTTTTTTATTTTAGCAAGTTTTTTCAATTAATATCTTTTCACGATTTCATCTATCAACATTAAATTATATGAGAATTAAGCTTCTTGGTTGAATCATGTCCAAGATTTCACGATTGTGAGTTTCATGGATTAAACCAGTTTTAGGAGGTTTGTGCTAGCTTTGCTTGATTTTTTATTTCCCCTGGTTTAAGCTTTTTTTAAAAAAAAAAAAAATCACCATTTAACATTTATTCAATTGGAGTTTGGGTTCCTTTTTTTTTTTTTCATTTCTATAGAATCCATTGTTGGTCTTGAACATGACCCAGGTTATCTCGAATAATTTTATTTTTTTGTTTTTTGTTGGTTTCTTTCACTAACATTTTAAATTGATTTTTTTTTTCAGATTCCATCCATCGATATTTTGAAAAAAAAAATTAAAACAATTTATAAAATTAAAATTTGTTTTCAGTTTCACCTCCCTTTATTTTTTTAATTTTTCAATTTTAGTCCTCATTATTTTATTTTTCTATTTGTTTTATTTGAGGTAATTTTTTTTTCTTAAAATTTCATCCTCCTTAAGTTTTTTTCTGTCAAATTTGATTTTTTTTCTTCTTATTATTTTTTTCTTTAGCAGATATTTTGAATTTATATATTTATTTTATTCTATCATTCAACATTAGATTAATTAGAAATTAAGCTTCTTAATTAAATCCAGATCCATGATTTCACAGGCTTTGTGTTTTTTAGATTAACTCAGGTGAGGAGGTCTTCTCGAGTTTGCTTGGTTTTATTTTTTCTTTCTTCAAGCTCTTGTTTTAAACACTTGGCTCTATTATTTTTATTTGTTTGTTTTTTGTGTGATTTTTTACTAGTTTTGAAAATAACTTGGGTTTTCTTATTTTTTGTTATTTAATGGATATACGTTGATTAATCAATATTAAATTGATTAGAATTGAATTTGTTAATTCAACTTGAGTATAAAATTTAATGAGTTGTGAGTTTAAGACCTTAGTCTAGGCCTAGAAGGTTTGCTTGTGTTTTTTTTTAAGCTGATTTTTTATTTATTTTATAATTCAACGTTTACAATGTTAGTGATCAGGCTCTAGTTTTTCTTTATATGTCTTCTAGGTGATGTTTTGTGAATTTAAAATTATCCGGGTTGTTCTAGGTCTTTTTATATGTTGTTTTTGGTTGGGTTTTTTTTTTGCAATTTTTTAAATTGATTTATTTTTTTATTTTATCTTTCAACATTGTATCGGTTGAGAATTATATTCTTTTTTTGTTTTGTCCTTCAAGATTGAGGTTTTTTGTTAGACTTTATGACTTTCTTTGAATTTCTTTCTATTTGTCTTTCACGATCTCAACACTCCGATCACGAGTTTCACAAGTTGACTTAATTTTTTGTTCGGTTGCTCTTTTTAAATTTAATATTTTTTGCGCTTCATCCTTCAATATTAAGTTGTTTTGAAATTGAGTTATATGATGTTTACTGGTTTGCTTTTTATTCGATTGTTTCATTCGCATGATTCAAATCGCAGAATTTGGTTTGCTTGGTTTTTTCCGATTATTTTTTTATCTAACTTCCTTTTTAATTTTATAATTTAATACTAGATTTGTTTGGAATTTTACCTAGAGTCTTTTTTTATTTGTTTATTTTAATCTCAATACCTAACTTATATATTTGACTTGCTCGGTTATGTTGATCTAAATTATTATTTTTTCTTTTATTCTTCCACATGTAATTGACTGAAAATTTCATTTCATTTTTAAACCATTTTCTTTACAGGTTTTTTATTCTTTTTTCTTGCATGGATCTATGCCTCGAATTTCATATTTTAAAAGCTTTTTTAAAATCTATTGCATCGCCCGAGTTTTTTTTTTTTTTAAGTAATAAAAAAATATTATGATCCATGACACCGTAAAGACCCACAAGTCTAAAAGAATGTCCGGGAATATTTGTAATTTTTTTTTTAATTTTTAATTTTAATTTTATTTTAAATATTTTTATATTGTTTTTATATACTGATATTAAAAAAAAAATTAAAAATTTAAAAATTTATTTTAATATATTTCTAAATAAAAAAAAACAATTCCAAACAAGTATTTATTATAAAAATAAATTAAAAGAAAAGGAAACAGAAACACTCTTCACTGTCTTCGAAATAGATAGATAGATAAGAAAAAAAACAAGGCTTTCTTTTTGCCTCTCCTTCAAAATAAACAATCAAAACCTCTCCATTATCCCCAATCTCAATTTTTGACTACATAAATCTAAAATCAAACAAAAACCCACCATGGTATCATCCATGGCTGCCACCTGTTCTCCAACCTCTCTACAGCTTCGGTTAGCCATGAATTGCCATAACCGTCGAATATCGCCTCCAACACAAACACGGCCTTGGATGAGGAACAAGGAGGTAGGTAGTGGTAGCTTTCGCTTCCTCTTCCTGCCTCAAAATGAACGGCGTTTTGATGGAGGTTCGTGGATTGGGTCGAGTTCTGCTGCGGATAATTTTGCTGGATGGTCTGATTCGGATCATGATAGTGATCAGTCTATTGAGAATCAGAGAAAGAAATGGCTTAAAGGTAATGAATTTAAAAGTTTTGATTTTTGGCTCTTTTTTTTTTAAAGTTAATTTTGAGAAATGGATTATGTGTTTTAATTTTGTTAGCTTGTAATGCAAAATGTAGCTCTCTCAAGTGGGTTAAAGTTAGCCTACTTGGCAAAATTTGTGTTCTTCTGATTTTTTACCTTTCTTATTGAGAATCTGTAATTGTCCATGTTTAATTGCGATTGAGAAAAGTTGGCATAAAGGGAGGCTAAATGTTTAGTTTTTGGTGTTGTTTTTGTGGTAGTTCTGGGAAATGAATCATGGATATGCCTTTTTTTTTAAGATTAAAATGTGAAATTTATTAACTCTTTCAAGGGGGTTGGTTTTGGTGTATTAGGCAAAGTTTGTATTGGGGTTTTATTTTAATTTGATGGTCTTAGGATCTGTGCTTGCTGCTTTTTAACTATAATCATATTAGTGAATGATACTGAGTAAATCTGAACAAAGCTATTATCTTTGTTGCTGTTGATTCGGTTGATACTTTCTTTGCATATGAACTCTTTTGTTGGATGATTATTACTGCATTTCCGTGTGAAAGTGAGAATGGTTATAAAGGTTTCATTTATGTGTTTTTAATGGACTGATAACACTTTGGAAGTAGTTTGCTTTCAGGGATTGTGGGAGCTGGAGTAGCCGGGGTCATTCTATTTGCAGGGCTTACCTTTGCAGCATTGTCTTTAAGCAAGTGGAGCATTTCCAGTAAGTTGCTGCTTCTATTCTTAGAAGAATTAATTGGCCAGTACTGATATAAAAATATCAAAACTATAGACCATATGATGTTGTTTTTTCTGCTCAACAAAAAATAAAATAAAATAAAATAAAATAAGATAAAAATAATAACAGTAAATAATGAAATGAAATGAAGAACAGATGCTCAATTGTATGCTAACATAGTCTTCTGGGTACTGTTTCCTAAGCTTCTGGTTTGAATGTCCTGTGTATAACAAACAGATAGGGTTTGCTAAAATGTATGGATCTTTTGAATTTCTCTTCTCCTTGGTGTTCAACTGTACCAATGCTTAATTATAATGCTCAATACAGGGCCAAAACAACATATGGAACCATTCACAACTCAGCAGGAAGTTTCATTGGCCTCTGACAAGGAGGATGATAAAGTTGAGGAGAGTAAAAGTGAGGACAGAAATGATAGTGATCTGGAAAGCAAGACAGATATACAAACAGATCTTTCATCATTTCCAGAACTTAATGAAGCACCCAATGAAAATGTACTTGGTGACAGCACTGAGACCTCGACTGTAGACAATGTTGATTATGCTACTAGGGTCAGTGGTACCGGTAATAATGATTCTTTTCAAGAAGATTTACAATATGAATCAAGTTTTGATGACAAGTCTGTTGCTCCTGAAATGACTCCCAGCTCAGAGAATTTGCCCAGTTCTGAAATTAATGCAAGTTCCCCTGTATCAACTTTTGAAGTAGATAAAAATCCTGTTAATGTCGAACCTAGCAATGTGCCAGATATAACAAATCTTAACACGGACCTCCAGAGTGAATTGCCTGTCTCGAAGATAAATGAGAATTCTGATCCTTCATCAGATTCTTTTACTTCCACTGTTCTTGAACCCAAAGAGCCTATGGGTGTGAATATTTCAGACAGTTCACCCATGGATACAAGTTCAGAACCTCAAATTGTTCCTGAAGATGATACGGAAGCTGTAGCCTCGCTTTTAACCAAAGAAAATCTTGATCTGAGCAATACAACACAGAACTCAGCTGAGAGAAATAGTTCTTCCCTGGAAGTGAATTACTTAGATGAAAGTGATTTCTCAGGAACAGTGTCTGATTTTGCAAACCAGGCCATAATTGCTAATAATGAGATGAAGGAAAGCGAACCATTTTTTGAACTGCCAACTCCTGAAATTTCTTTCTCCTCTGCTGGTATACCTGCTCCATCTGCAGTTTCTGCAGCCTTGCAGGTGCTTCCTGGAAAGGTTCTAGTTCCAGCAGTTGTTGATCAGCTTCAGGGACAGACATTTGCTGCATTGCAAGTTTTGAAGGTACTTCTTTGCTAATGTCTTTGCTTATCAATATTTTAGAGTGATGGTGGGGCGACCAGTGTGTATAAACTGTATAGAAAAATGTGGACTACCAATTTAAAATTTTTCTTGTTCTTGTTCTTTTTTTTATTTTTTATTTTTTTATAAATTTATTCCAGGTTATTGAGGCTGATGTTCAACCTAGTGATCTATGTACACGCCGTGAATATGCTCGCTGGTTAGTTGCTGCTAGCAGTGTTCTTTCAAGGTATGCATCTTTCTTAATAGGATGACTTGTCTAGCATTGAGCTTGAGGATTACATCCAACTAGCAATGCAAAATTTTCATCAGAAGCTTAAAATATGTGTTTTGACTGCCTTCTGATTGCTTGAAGGAGCACGGTGTCAAAAGTATATCCTGCAATGTACATAGAGAATGTTACTGAACTCGCGTTTGATGATATCACACCTGATGACCCTGATTTTTCATCCATTCAAGGTTCGAATTGCAGCTAAGATCTTCAATTATAATTTTAGTGGCAAAGCTTTGTTTCACAGCATTATATTTGTTAACCGAGTTGTATCTTTTAGGCTTAGCTGAAGCAGGATTTATCTCAAGCAAGCTTTCGAATCATGATTTGCTTTCTTCTTCAGTTGAAAACCAAGGTCCATTTTACTTTGCTGCTGAAAGGTGATAGCAGTTTTACCCTGCAATATTAAATGTGCTGATTTTGATACCCTGTTTAATCCTTGATGAATTTATAGTCCCGTGTTATCTCACAATTAGGCTGGTCTTTGTCCTTTCTAGAATTCAGAGCCACTATGTTAACTTCCAATTGTTCTCTAATTATTATTTATAGTATTTATGCATCATATATGACGATGCTACCTAGCCTTGGCATTATGGTGTCATGCAAGAGACTGCGGTGCAAAATTTCTCCTCTGGCTAAACTCAACATCATCATGCATTAAGTGTTGTATCATTTGGAATCTACCATGAAAGAATCTTCCAGGATTTTTCTGTCTTTTGTTTCAAATATGTGCAGCAATATTATTCTTTACAATTTTATGATTCATCTCTTTGTTATTGTCCTCATCAAGTTTTGCCACTGCAGCCCTTTATCACGCCAGGACCTTGTAAGTTGGAAGATGGCCCTAGATAAAAGACAACTTCCAGAAGCAGATAAAAAGGTCACAGCTTTTTCTTTCTTAATCCATCTCTTTTGCTACTGTGTTGCATTTAGTCAAAATGTTTTGAGTGAGTGTTGCATTTATCTTTCTTTTGCAATTGCTTACAGATGCTATACAAGCTTTCTGGGTTTAGAGATATTGACAAGATAAACCCAGATGCATGGCCTGCACTTGTGGCTGACTTGTCTGCAGGAGATCAAGGAATTATATCACTTGCATTCGGTGAGTCATGTTAACCTGCAGTCATATTTTCTTAATTTTGTGTTGAGTTGGATAATTGAGATGCCTAACCCACCAACCCCCTCCTATGTGTCTCCCTAAAGGTTGCACGAGATTGTTCCAGCCTGATAAACCTGTCACAAAGGCCCAAGCTGCTGTTGCTCTTGCAACTGGTGAGGCTTCTGACACAGTTAGTGAAGAGCTTGCACGCATTGAAGCAGAATCTGTGGCAGAAAATGCTGTTTCTGCCCACAATGCTTTAGTAGCTCAAGCTGAACAGGATATAAATGCAAGTTTTGAGAAGGAGCTTTCCATGGAGAGGGAAAAGATTAATGCTGTAGAGAAAATGGCTGAAGAGGCAAGGTGCGAATTAGAAAGGTTAAGAGCTGAGAGGGAGAAGGATGGTGTTGCCTTGATGAAGGAACGCATTGCTATTGAATCTGAAATGGAAGTTCTTTCAAAGTTAAGGCGTGAAGTGGAGGAGCAGTTGCAAAGCCTTTTGAGCAACAAGTTGGAGATATCATATGAAAAAGAAAGGATTAGCAAGCTTCAAAAGGAAGCTGAGAGTGAAAAGCAGGAGATCTCTAGATTACAGTATGACCTAGAGGTTGAGCGGAAAGCCTTATCTATGGCCAGGTAAGAAAATAATAATTGCCTTTGGCATGACCGGCCTTGAAATGGAGTTATCATGTTGTCCTTGACTTTAGTTCTATTGCCTGATTGTAAAAACATTACCATAACTAATTACGTCTTTCATTTTTTACATTATCATTCAGAGCTCGTGGCCTTAACTAATTGCAACCGTCTTTCATTTTTTATGTTATCATTCAGGGCTTGGGCTGAAGACGAGGCAAAAAGAGCAAGAGAGCAGGCAAAAGCCCTTGAAGAGGCTAGATATCGGTGGGAGAAGCATGGCATCAAGGTGGTTGTTGACAGCAGTCTTGATGAAGAGAGTTCTACTGGAGTTACATGGCTGACTGCTGGAAAACAAGTCTCTTCTGTTGAAGGAACTGTTAACAGGGCTGAGAACTTGGTGGACAAGCTCAAGCTAATGGCAGATAACGTTAAAGGGAAGTCTCGAGAAGTAATTGATAAAATCATACAGAAGGTACAGGTCTTAATCTCAATTCTGAGAGAGTGGGTTGCCAAGGCATATGCACAGACCAAAGAACTTAAAGAAGCCACCATCTCAAAGACACGGGGATCAATACAAGAGTTGCAGCAGAACACAACTGAATTTAGTTTTGCCATCAAGGAGAAGGCAAGAGGATCAATGCAAGAGTTGCGGCAACATACTGCAGATTTTAGTTTGGCTGTCAAGGAAAGCACAAAGCGGGTGGCAGAAGATTGCAGGGAGGGAGTGGAGAAACTCACACAGAAGTTCAAATCGTGAATACTGCGCTGACCTCCAGTTTCTTCTCACTGTACCAGTAATAAATTTTGCAGGCGACTATTACCGAGAAATTAGAGATGTAATATTCGTTTATCAACTTTCATAATCTTCACCCTCTTTTGGAAATGTTAGTTGGTTGTTGCCACAAATTACCATCTCAAATAAAATGTAGCTCTGTATTTTAATTACTGTGAAATGGAAATGATATCCGCGCTCGTGAGATTTGTGAGTATATGGATCCTTTAAATGAGAATTGCATGGGCATCAACCTGCTCATTTCCTTCGTGCTACGATTCCTTACCTGTTCAAGTTCAACCATGAAGATTCCACTTCTACAAATAAATTCCACTATGATTTACGCTATAATTATTTGATTCCATATTCTCGTGCTCTGAAATGCAAGATTAGTTGCTTATGCGCATGTATCTCTCGACAATTTGCACCGCGGCCAACGTGTCTGCCAAGCTTATAGAACAGGGTCGCGGATGCATCTATTGGAGAGTGTAATAGAGTTGAGCGGTAGAGTTTAAGTTTCAAAATGATTTTTGATGAGAATTATATTAAAATAATATATATTTTTATTTTTTAAAATTTATTTGTGATATTAATACATTAAAACACAATACAAAAACACAAAAAAAATTAATTTTTTTTTTTATAAAAAAAAGACATTTTCAAATATTTGGTAGTGTTCTAGCCAAGCTGCCAAACACCCCCGATAAAAGAAAAGCACGAGACCACGTGAAAGGGTGCATTCATGCCTCTAAAAAGTCCCAACATAAGCATTTGTCAGGAAGGCAAAAGCCGATCTGCACTAGCAGAATCCATATATAGGCAAAGACTCGAAAGCATTAGCTACTAATGTGAGCATTAACCTTTTTCTTAGAAGTGATGAGCAATGAACCACAAACCAAATCAATGATGCATTGCATGCTTTTGTAATCTTATCTCTCATAGTCCAAATAATGTATGTTCCAAAAAGGAACCAAGTTAATTTCCAAAATCACCCATGCAAATAGCTGCAGTTAATTTGAACATATGCTGATCATAAAGGAGGCACACAACATTTAGTTCTGGATAAAAAAACAACAGAAGTTGCTGAAAATTAAAATAAACAAGTTACTGAGCATTGCCACTAAACAAATCCGTTCCTCTAACTAGCATCTAATAGCAAGAGACTTCAAATCAAATCACTTCTTCTTCTCACCACCCCCAGCAGACCTGCAAGAAACATTACCACAGAAGGCGATAAGAAATCATTACATAGCATAAAAGCACGGTTTTTTTTGCAAATCTATCAAGCACATCAGGTAAAACAAGGAAAGGAAAACAGGATATCCTAGAAATATACCTCATCTTGCGGAGAACATTGGACATCTCCTCACGCTTCTTCTTAGCTCTTTTGTGTGTCCCAAGCTTTCTTTTAGCCACCTTCAAAGCACGTTTGTCCTTGCCAACCTTGAGAAGCTCAGTGATCCTCTTCTCATATGGTGCAAAGCCAGCAACTTCCCTGATCAAACTCCTGACAAAGAGAACCCTTTTGCTAGATTTCTGCACTCAACTCATAAATGGGAAAGAGACCACATCATATCCATAATTTATTATACAAAAAAAAACAATAGTCTCATTGAACAAATTGTTAATCTAAAGTGGCCTAAAATGTCCAAAGATAAATCTAAGGAAGAATAGCAATGTAGTCCCTAAAGCGAAAAGAAGTTCAGAGTTAGTAACCATGAAACTTGCTTGATAAGAAGTTACATACCCCTTTGCGATCAGAAGGACGTGGAGCTAAATCCTTCTTAGTAACTACGTGCCCCTTGTTCAAACCCACAAAGAGACCGGTATTTGGCTGTTTTGGAGCCATTGCTGAAACAGAAAAGATTGATTATTTCAGCACACAATCAAACTAACATCCCAAAGTTAAATGAATCAGGTTCAAACCATCCAAAATCCAAGTACTGAATCACACTACAGTTTAGCTCAGTTTACTCTAACTACATTCTAACCTATCCAGCACAAAACAAAGAATACCAAAGCCTCAATACCACAAATCATAAGAATGCATAAATGGGAAAACCAAGGTCAAGTATATTTACAATCGAATCAGCAAACTAATAAATAATAAAGAAAAAGGCATATTAGCTTCATGTAAAAAAAAGCACGGGAAATCACAGCACAGACGGATTAAGCGATCTAAATTTTCCATTTTTTTTATTTCCTGACAACCTAAAACAGGAGAAAGAAAAGAAATTTACAACCCTAGTTTGGATTTGTGATAGTACCTGTCAGATTAGTAGCAGCGGCAAGTATGAGAAGCAGCAGAAAAATTAGGGTTTTATATACAAGTATAGTTTATAGAGAGAGCTGAGGGGTAATTTAGTATTTCAATTTATTAGTAAAAGGGCTTTCGTTTCCTTTATAAACGGGCTCATCTGAAGCAAAATTCTTAACCCAACCCATTTAGAAGCTAACAGTAACCCCCGATTTTTTTTTTTTTTTAAATTGTGAATATTTTGAATAAAAAAACTTAAATTGAGAATTTTTGAAAGCGTAGGAAGCTTGGGCTATAGTTTTGTTTTTTTTTTATTATTATTATTATTAATGTGAATGTTCGAACCAGCTTGTGTTTATCTCGACTAATTTCACGGGCCCTAAAATTAACAATTATATAAGCCTCCAATAATCCTAAGATTTATGGAATTTGAACCAATAATTTCTATAAAATAAATTCAAAACCTAATAAGTTTAGCTCCTTTAAGTTAAATTTTAAAATTAAGGTTAGTTCTTTAATCCTTTTTGACCATCCAAATTCTTTTATTTTTCTAATGGTTAAACTTTGTACATACACATCCCTTTACATTACCATTTTATTTAAAAATATAATTGAAATTAATTTTTTCAAGTATTTTTTTAAATAAAATAATATATTTTTTATATTTTCTTAACAACAACAATAAAAGAATATTAAAAAGATATTAATTTAATTTTTTTTAAATATAATCCAACCTCACTCCTAGGCCCTGTTTGTTTGCTGGAAAGTAGTTTTTTTTTTTAAAGTGAATTATTTTTCGATGTTTAGTAGTGTAATGAAAAATAAGTTGGAAAACACTTTCCAGTGTTTGGTTGTGTCATGGAAACTGAGCTGAAAAATAACTTGTTAATATTTTTTTTTCAAGTTTATTAAAATAATGAGGAATAAATCTTACAAATAAAAAAGTTGAATGAGAATGAAATTGAAAAAAAAAATTATAAATGATCTCAAATAAAATAAATAATAATCAAAATAATAGAGATTAAATTTAAAAAATAAAAAAATTGAAAGATGAAGAAATTAAAATAATAATAATTAATATTTCATAAATTATTTCAAATAAAATAAGTAACAATCAAAAGAATGAGGATCAAATTTGATAGATAAAAAATTTCAATTAAAAAATGACAAGGAAAAAGCAAATAACAATTATAAAAATAAGGATCAAAATTAATATAAAAATTAAATTCTAAGGGATGAAATTAAAAAATAAATATTTAAAATAAAATATATATATAGCAATCAAAAGTTTGAGGATCAAATTTGATATAATCAGCAAATATTATGATATTTCTAAATTTTTTATAATTTTCGGAAAGTGTTTTCCATCCAAAATAAAAGGAAAACACTTTTCTAGAAACTAAACCAAATTTTTTTGATTGGAAAGTATTTTTCATTAACCAGAAAATTATTTTCTTTATTAATTAATTTTTTTAATAACAAATAAATATAAAAAGGTTTGCCGAATCATTTTCCAGAATGAAACACAGCCCTAAACTGTTTATACTTATTAGCTTTTAAATATTAAATTGTAAAAAGAGTACGTATCTTTGTTGATGAAGAATCCTTGGCTTCTAACTCCACTCAAACTCCAATGAGAACAGAACTCCATTCTCCCCCTCATCTGCTTGTATAAGAGGAGATTAACGAGATTTGGATACACGAACCCATTTTTTCTGTTATGGATTCATGCAGTTACCGTTAATAAAAGGGAAAAAGAAAGAGACTAGTCTTGTAGTCCTGGCCAATTAACCCTTTCCATTCATGAATCATTGCCGATCAAAAGAACGACAGTGATGTCCATGTCCTGTCCTCCCATTCTTATATATATATATATGAAGGAGTAGAAATTATTAAGCCCTTTGCAGTTTGAACAACTCTAATCTCCCTTTGACTTGTAGTTGCAACTTGGCAGCAACACTTCAAATTTTATGTCTTTTCTGTTTCTTTTTCCTTTTCAATTCCAATTAATACAACTCAGCAATACCATTACCACCAACAAGTCTACAGAATTATACATTTCAATCTCTCTCACCAAGAAGAAGAAGAAGAAGAAGAAGAAGAAGAAGAAGAAGAAGAAGAAGAAGAAGAAGAAGAAAGCTGTCCTCTTCTTGGCAGTGTAAGAAAGCGCATGCTTCAAATTATTTGGATGGATGGATGGAATGGAATCTTTTCTGTGTTTTCCATGGATGTTGCCCTGTAAAGTTTTCATCTTTCACCTGCTCAACTAATTCTGCTCAAGGGTATCTCTTACTTTTGTCGTGTTTTCTCTTCATTTTAATTTTACGAGTATCAAAAGCTTTGACCTCGAACCTTAGTAATGGAGACCCAGATCATTTTTTTTTTTCAAATAGTCATCTTCTGGGCTCTCCATTAAATTGTAAAGTTTCATGGCGAGTGGTGTTTCCACTCCTGTACATATTCTTCACTGATCAAGTTTCTCTCGTTATTTGTATTGCGTTCTAGAATTTCCATTGCTGCCACTCTATTCTTATTTGATTTGACAATTGAAATCCTGTGCCATTTTGTTATTGGAAGGAAGCTTCTGCTGTGTGATTCTGTTTCTACTGCTCATAACATTTTGGATGTCATGTGGACTTGGTCTTTCTGCCACTCATCTTACTTTGTTTATAGCCGTACCACATTATCTAGGAATGGAAAATTCAGCATTTTCAATTCTCTTTGAAATCTCTCCTCACGTTTAGAATCGATTTCTAATATCTAACACGTGTCTTAAAGTACTCAAACTGGTGCTCAATTGAATTCTCTCATCTTGCAGTGAGGCACATTTCGAACCATCCATCTACCTGATATTATTTCCCGATGTTCTTTTCGGCAATATCCTGCTAAATCCACGCCTCTTGATCTATGTTAGTGTGATTAGACTCTAGGCACCAATGTCAATCTTATGTGGCGGACCTCTGCATGAGGGTGTGTGTTGTCTAGCTTGTGCTCGCTGGGCGTGGAAACGATGTCTCCACACTGCAGGTCAGGACAGTGAAACTTGGGGTCTTGCAACTGCTGAAGAATTTGAGCCGGTTCCTCGCCTTTGCCGCTATATACTAGCTGTTTATGAAGATGATCCTCAACACCCTCTCTGGGAACCTCCTGGAGGGTACGGAATAAACCCAGATTGGTTAATCCTAAGAAGAACTTATGAAGATAATCATGGAAGGGCGCCACCATATATACTGTATCTTGATCATGACCATGCTGATATAGTTCTAGCCATTAAGGGCCTTAAGTTTTCAAAGGAGAGTGACTATGCTGTACTTTTGGATAATAAGCTAGGGAAAAGGAAAATTGATGGTGGGTACGTCCACAATGGGCTATTGAAGGCTGCTGGTTGGTTTTTGGATGTGGAGGGTGACATTTTGAAGGAATTAGTGGAGAAGTATCCGAATTACACACTGACTTTTACAGGTCATTCTCTAGGGTCTGGTGTAGCAGCAATGCTGACACTATTGGTAGTGCTACATCGTGATAAATTGGGAAACATTGACAGAAGGAGGATCAGATGCTACGCGGTTGCACCTGCAAGATGTATGTCACTTAATTTGGCTGTCAGATATGCAGATGTTATCAATTCTGTAGTGCTTCAGGCAAGTTTTTATCCATTTCATATACATGGAAAACAATCTGAAGATATGCATCTAAAGAAACCTTAACAAAATTTGTTCTCCTTTTGCATTGCCAATACCCTTCATTATCAATCTGTGATTTTACAGTGCACCTTTCTTTCTATGAAAATGTTCTCTTTGCTATAGCTTCTTCTTATTTCATATTTGATCAATATGAAAAATGTTATTCACAGGGAAACCCCAGTATTGGTGCCCCTTGATTTGAAGCTTTTATTTCCTTGTTTTTGGTAAGAGAATAAAATATTTAATAGGTGGCAAGGCCATGAACTGCTGCTGCGAAATGACTTGAGTTTTATTGCAATGAAGGGGTTGAAAATATTTCATTCACTCATTCACGTAACTTTTTTTTTGCGTTAAAAACTTGAAGTCTATCTATGAGTTACTGTTTGGAGAGCATTGGTACTCATGGATATACTTGCCTCTGTTTGTCAAGGGTATTTTATCTGAAGAACCACTGATGAAGTTGCTAAATGTCGTGAATTATTTCACTGAACCAGGATGATTTCTTACCGCGGATAGCCACGCCTTTGGAAGACATTTTCAAGTATCTTTTCTGGTACAGATCATGTTTTTCAATTACATTTTGTTTCATTAAAGTTTTTGCTAATCTTCTTGAAAAGCTAGACCATATTTGCACCAAACACTTGCAATGCTCTCTATTTCCTCTGTAATGTTTGATTGTGGTTCCACAGGACTGAATTAACTAATGGAAGGTTAACAAAAGGGAGGCTTGTAGAACTAAGTGCTTGAACTTGTATTAGCAAAAGGCAATTGTTATCTAAGAATGTAGTTAGTTGATGGCATTGATTATTTGATAGTCTAAAGACTATGAAACTTCCCCTTTCCTTTTTTCTTATTTTTAATCGTGTAATATCCAATATTATTCCAACTCACTGATTCTGCTAGTTTTCTTTTTCTTCAACAGTTTGCCCTGCCTACTATGTTTGAGGTGCATGAGGGATACATGTTTACTGGATGAGAAAGTGATCAAAGACCCAAGGAGACTGTATGCACCTGGTCGCCTCTATCACATTGTTGAAAGAAAGACTTACAGGTATTACTTACATCGTGTGCAGTGTCCATGTGCTTTGTTGCATTGACCCGTTTTTAGATCCAGTAGATATTCTAGTCACTTTTGGCTGGAGAACAGCTTTGAGTTTTTGACAATGGTTGCAGATTGGGAAGATTCCCCCCAGTTGTGAGGACAGCAGTGCCAGTAGATGGGCGTTTTGAGCATATAGTTTTTTCTTGTAATGCTACTTCTGATCATTCAATCATTTGGATAGAAAGAGAAGCCCAGAGGGCTATGGATGTAAGTTTTCAATTTCTTGGTATTAAACTTATCCTTTTCTGGTTCATGCCAAGTTTTCAAGGCAATAGTTGTTGTTGTTGTTGTTTTATTTTGCTTGCATGTTGGTTGTTGAGAGGGTCTATTTGCTGGTCTGAAAGTGGCAAACTTTTGTTAGTCAGAAACAAGATGCCAAAATCCTGGACTATCTAGTATACACTTTTCTCCTCTGCAAGTTTGTTGTGAGGGTGAGGGGATGAATGCTTGGACTTCAATAGCCTATCTTCGGTAACTTGATCTGCATGTCCATATGTTGTAAGTTCAGTGATATGTAAATCTACAGAAATCAAACTGAAATGAACGAGGTTCAATCATTTGAAGTTGCACAACGGGTTTTTTTTATGATCTTTTGAATTCACTCAAGTGCTGACAAAAACTATATGGGTTTTTAATGCAATTTAGCTGATTTGGCTAGAACTTAGAAGGCACGATATCTTGGTCATGTCATTTTCCTGAGTGCAAATCATTGATAGCTTGAGATAAGGGATGCGAGTTGGTATGGGTATTTTCTTGTTGTTATTTAGATGAGTTTCAGCCGCACCATGTGCTCAAGTTTCCTTAAAGTTTGCTTTAAAGAAATTGCTTTCATCTTGACTTTGGCATCCTGCTCTCCTTGGTCACTCAGGTAATGGTAGAGAAAGATGATATCATGGAGATCCCAGCAAAGCAAAGGATGGAACGACAGGAGACTTTGGCCCGAGAACATAGAGAGGAGTACAGGGCTGCGCTACAAAGAGCTGTTACGCTCCCAGTTCCCCATGCCTATTCATCTTCCAAGTATGGAACTTTCAATGAGATGGCGGATTCGCACAGATGGAGTGGGGAATCTTCTTTTGGCTCTTCGAAGACAAGAGAGAACTGGGATGAATTGATTGAACGCCTTTTTGACAAAGATGAATCTGGTCACATGGTTCTCAAGAAATCAAAAAGGGATGATTGATCATTATTTTCAACTTGAAAAAAAAATGAAAAAGAGAGGGGATATGTTTGAAAAAAAAGACATTAATCCATTATTCAAAAGATTATAGGTGAAAAATATAAATAGTTAATGCTAAGATGATGTTATTGGCGGCAACCACGGATGCACTTCTGATTAGGTATTAATTATTGTAAGACAATAATGGTTTTCCAAAGACTAAAATTGTGTAAATAGTAATGAATCTGATTTCATTTGTACTAAAAAAATTCTATAGTTTAAGAGATTTTTAGCTACTGGTACGCCAGAAAAGGGGCAAAGATTTTACAATGCAGCAACCACGGATGAAAATTGTTCGAGCTGAGCTGCTCTCATAGAATGCCAAAAGAACCCTGTATATATGGTTGGTTCCCCTGATTACTACGGGACATGCAGGAAGAGTTGTAATGCATGCTGAAAGGCAAGTTCGAACCTTTCTTGTTCATTAACTTGAAGCTAATATTTTGTAGTTTCTGCTGATAAATCTTCAGCAGTTTTGAAAAGGATTTAAAAAAATATATATATAGTAGAATCATTGATTATTCAATCAAGAAACTCCACATATATATTGTCTCTACAGTGAAGAGTTCTCCAGTCTCCAAAACTCAATGGAGCTCGTATCGTCTCGTGGACCTCGTAAGTTATGACCTATCTGACTCTGCAATGAATTGTATAACTCTGCTGTGGATGGGCAGTGGCTGTTTAAAATTTAAATGGCCTGCATGAGATGCCGGTTCTTACATTCATCATTGCACAGACTGATAGCCAGCAAAGAAATTCCAAGATTTTAGAAGATATGCCCAAAATGCATTTAAAAGAAAATGGAGGCATGGAGCAAGAGGGTCACCGTGAAAATCCAAGAAGAAGCTTCTCCTTTTAAACCAGAAAGATCTGAAATTGCTCAAGCTGACTTTGTTTGGGATTCCAGAGATGAAGTAGGAGGAGGAGGGTTGTTGAGAGAAGAAGAAGACTTGAAGGCCTCAATCTGTGAGTGACACTCGAGTCAACCCCCTTTACTTTGTTCAACGCCTCCACTTCACGCGGTGATATCACCTTCTTCACACGGCAATAAACTTCTTCCTTCCAATCCTCCCTTCCCTCTCTCTCTGTTCTTTTCCTTGGAAAAAAGAAAAAGATAAAAACAGAGAGAAGGAATAACACGTGGCATTTAACATCTTTAGAAAAGAAGTTCAATATAGGGATACAAAACGCAGCGTTTAATCAAATTGAATTGTGCACTACGTACGGCTCTTTCTTTCTAGGGGAGGGGAGGGGAGGGGAGGGGAGGAGCGGCAGTGAAAGAAAAATCAAAATTTGAAAAAAAAAAACAGAAAAGAAACAGCAGAGCCCTTCCTTCTTTCGACGTCTCTCTTTCCTTCTTTCCTTTTTTATTATCATCAA